>OGGJ01000004.1_pt1 | contig 235816 bp, 222 predicted proteins | sample 1571071 | NCBI WGS metagenome assembly OGGJ01 (sample SAMEA2581954, study PRJEB24529) | metagenome | biome: Human gut stool | place: China | collected 2011
GAGCGCCACCTTGCCAAGGTGGAGGTAGCGGGTTCGAGCCCCGTCATCCGCTCCATTAAATCAGTACGGTTGATGTACTGATTTTTTATTTTACAGATTTTTTTGACAAATAAGGGGCTGTTTTTTAACAGCCCCTTTGATTGTTGTGTAGTTAATTATAGTGTTCCGAATAATGATGTGCCTTTTCAAGAAGCATATCCTTAACCTTCATCAGCCTTGTACGACTGCTGCGGTCATTTTCTTCAAGTTTCATCGAAATATACTTGATTGTTTCCTGATATCTCGGAATCATAACATGCTCAAGCGAATTAACACGGCGGCGTGTCTTTTCAATTTCTGCCGACATAAGCTCACAGCTTTTTTCAATTTCAGCAAGCCTTATCAGGTCGGGCAAAAGCTCGTTGAGCGACATAACCGCATCATCAAGTTCAAACGAAGTAAACGCAAAACCGTAGGGAAAAATATCGCTCTCGTTGCTTGTTCGTGTGCTTGATGAAAACTGCGGAATATCAACGCTCATAACATTTTTTGAAGAAAGCTCAAGGTCAATTCTCTGCTTCGGTGACATCAATGAGGCATCCAGAGCCTCTTTTGACATAACCGCACTTGCGTTCACAAAGTGGTTGTTGCACTCTGCAAGCTCTCTTTCAATCTTCTCACGAAGCTCCTTGTTTTCTCTTACAAGGTCAAGAAATCGGCGCATCAGTTCGTCACGCTTGTCTTTTAACATTTTATGACCACGGGTAGCTGTTGCAAGCTGTTTTCTCAGCTTTGTCAACTGCATACGGGTGGGATTAACATTCATAACTGCCATTAGCAAACACCTTCAATGCGATTATTCTTTACCGTAAAACTCGTCAAGCATATCGTCCTTAATTCGTTTAAGTTCACTTCTGGGAAGAATATGCAAAAGCCTCCAGCCGATGTCAAGTGTTTCTTCAATTGAACGGTTTGCGTCATAGCCCTGTGAAACATACTCACGCTCAAATGCCTCGGCAAATTCAGCGTACTTTTTATCCATATCGGTAAGAGCCGCCTCACCGAGAATTATCATAAGCTCTCTTGCATCTTTACCTCTTGCATAAGCGGCAAAAAGCTGGTTCATGGTTGCGGCGTGGTCTTTACGGGTTCTGTCGGGACCGATACCCTTGTCTTTAAGTCTTGAAAGTGACGGAAGAACATCAATCGGCGGAGTAATTCCCTTTCTGTAAAGCTCACGGGATAGGATAATCTGACCTTCTGTAATGTAGCCTGTAAGGTCAGGAATCGGGTGAGTCTTGTCATCTTCGGGCATTGTAAGAATCGGAATAAGAGTGATTGAACCCTCTTTGCCTTTAAGTCTGCCGGCTCTTTCATACAATGTTGCAAGATCTGTGTACATATAACCCGGATAGCCTCGTCTGCCCGGAACTTCTTTTCTTGCGGCAGAAACCTCACGGAGCGCATCGGCATAGTTTGTGATGTCGGTCATAATAACGAGAACGTGCATTCCTCTGTCAAATGCAAGATATTCAGCCGCCGTGAGTGCCATTTTAGGAGTTGCAATACGCTCAATGGCAGGATCGTTTGCAAGGTTTACAAACATTACGGTTCTGTCAATAGCGCCTGTTTCTTTAAACGACTGAACAAAGTAGTCGGATTCTTCAAATGTAATACCCATTGCGGCAAATACAACGGCAAACTGCTCGTCCTTGCCTCTTACAGCCGCCTGTCTTGCAATCTGAGCGGCAAGCTGGGCATGGGGCAGACCCGATGCTGAGAAGATAGGCAGCTTCTGTCCTCTTACAAGTGTGTTAAGTCCGTCAATTGCTGAAATACCTGTCTGAATAAATTCCTGCGGATAGTTTCTTGCGGCAGGGTTCATAGGTGTTCCGTTGATGTCAAGTCTTTTTTCGGGAATAAGAGCAGGACCGCCGTCAATCGGATTTCCAAGACCGTCAAATACTCGTGAAAGCATATCGGGAGATACGGGAAGTTCCATTGAACGACCTAAAAATCTTACCTTTGAATTTGCAAGGTTAATGCCTGCGGCTGATTCAAAAAGCTGAACAAGTGCGTTTGAGCCGTCAACCTCAAGAACTTTGCAACGGCGTGTTTCACCGTTCGGAAGTTCAATTTCGCCGAGTTCGTCATATGTTACGCCCTCAACATCACTTACCATCATAAGAGGACCTGCAACCTCTCGTATTGTGCGGTATTCCTTTGGCATCAGTCCTCACTCCTTTCAAGTACATCCTTAATTTCCGAATCAAGCAGAGCCTTGATTGACTCGAACTCGTCCCGAACCTTATCCTCGGGTACATATTTATATCTTCCTATGCGTTCACGAACAGGAAGGTTGACAAGCATTTCAATGTCTGCACCGTTTGCAAGAGCCTCTTTCGCTTTGTCATAGTAAGCAAGAATTGCTCGCATCATAAGCACCTGCTTGCCGAGAGATGTGTATGTGTCTGTCGGGTCAAATGCGTTTTGGTGCAGATAATCCTCACGGATTGAACGGGAGGTTTCAAGCTTAAGTCTGTCGGGTGCGGAAAGTGCGTCCATACCGACAAGGTTTACAATTTCCTGAAGCTCGCTTTCTTCCTGTAATAATGTCATAAGTTTGCCACGAAGCTCCATAAAGTCGGGAGCGGCATTCTTTGAGAACCAATCTGCAAGTCGGTCTGTATAAAGCGAATAACTTGTCAGCCAGTTAATTGCAGGGAAGTGCCGTTTGTAAGCAAGGTTTGCGTCAAGTCCCCAGAATACCTTAACGATTCTGAGTGTTGCCTGTGATACAGGCTCTGAAATATCACCGCCCGGAGGTGATACAGCACCGATAACCGAGAGTGCGCCTTCCGTGTCTTCACTGCCGTTTACGATAACACGGCCTGCTCTTTCATAGAACTGTGCAAGTCGGCTGCCGAGGTATGCGGGATAACCCTCTTCACCCGGCATTTCTTCAAGACGGCCGGACATTTCACGGAGAGCCTCTGCCCAGCGGGATGTTGAGTCAGCCATAAGTGCAACCGTGTAACCCATATCACGGAAATACTCTGCAATAGTAATGCCTGTGTAGATAGATGCCTCACGGGCGGCAACAGGCATATCGGATGTGTTTGCAATAAGCACGGTTCTCTCCATAAGAGAGTTGCCTGTGCGTGGGTCTTTAAGTTCGGGGAACTCGTTAAGAACATCGGTCATCTCGTTGCCACGCTCACCACAACCGATATATACGATAATATCGGCAGCCGCCCACTTTGCAAGCTGATGCTGAACAACAGTTTTGCCCGAACCGAACGGTCCCGGAACTGCGGCTACACCGCCCTTTGCAAGCGGAAAGAGTGTGTCAATAGGTCTTTGACCTGTGGTAAGAAGAATATCGGGGGAGAGCTTTCTTTTATACGGTCTGCCCACACGAACAGGCCATTTTGTACACATATTAATCTCAACATTGCCCTTGTCTGTTTTGAGAACGGCAACCGTTTCGTCAATTGTAAAATCGCCCTCGCTGATGCTTTCAACAACACCGCCTGTTTTGTTAGGAACAAGAATCCTGTGAAGAACAGCGTGTGTTTCCTGAACAGTACCGAGTGTGTCGCCTGCCGCAACTGTATCGCCCTTTTTAACAAGGGGAGTAAAGTGCCACTTCTTTTTGTGATCAAGTGACGGAACATCAACACCTCTTTTGAGGTTTGTGCCGGCAACCTTCATAATCTCGTTAAGCGGTCGCTGAATACCGTCATAAATTGAACCGATAAGTCCGGGACCGAGTTCAACGGAAAGCGGAGCGCCTGTGGATTCAACAATCTCACCGGGTCCGAGTCCCGAAGTTTCTTCATATACCTGAATTGATGCCCTATCGCCGTGCATCTCGATTATTTCACCGATAAGTCGCTGACTGCTTACACGCACAACATCGAACATATCGGCATCACGCATACCCTCGGCAATTACCAGAGGGCCTGCTACCTTAGTTATAATTCCAGATTTCAAATTCTTACACCTCAATCATTGAAGATAATGTCCGAACCGACTGCCTTTTCAACAAATGACGACAGCCTTTTTATGCCGATTCCCGTATTGCCTTTTACACCGGGGATAGGAATAACGGCAGGAATGAGCCTTTCTTCATATCTTTTTCGCTCTTTTTCAACAAGTCCGAACATTTCCTCGGTAATAAAAATTACCGCATAGTTGTCACCGTCAGCAATCTTTCTGAAAAGATGCGGTGCGTTTTCGTTGTCATCACACGGATAAATGTCCATACCGATTGCCGCAAAGCCCTTTATGCTTTCGCTGTCGCCGATAACGGCAATATTTTTAGCCATAAACTTCACGCAACCTTTCTTTTACGGTTTCATAATTTGTCTTGGTGCGGATTCCGCTTGCAATAATGTGAATAACCTTTTTCTCTGTTTCACTTGCAATCAGATAGCCCGTAATCGGGTCTGCACCGTCACCGCTTCTTTTGCATTTTTCTTTTGCAAGGCTCATAAGCCTGTTGTCAACAAATTTTTCAAATGCCGACGGAGAAACCTTGTACTCTTCAACAGCCTTGTTACAGCCGTATGCCGAGATTTTTGACAGCACATCAAGCGTTGGTTCAAGTCCCTTTACGCTTGCCTCAATAACCCTTGAACGGGGGAAGTTCTGCACATCACAGATTGCAATTTCAAGAAAATCCCTGTCACAATCGGCTTTTGCACCTCTTATGGCTGTCTTTACATTATTATAAAATACTGTAGCTTTAAAATATTCGGACATAAATTCGCTGTCGGATTTTTCGGATGTTTTCAGAACAAGCTCCATAAAAGCTCTGTCAAGAACCGCATCGCTGAGTCTTGCGTCACCTGTGTGTGCAAGAATTTCATATGCCTTGTCACAAGGTGCGGAAAGTCCTTCGCCCAAAAGTGAAAACTTTCTGTTCTCAACCGCCTGTTTAAGCGTTTCTTCAGAGAAAGTACACGGCTTTACCAAAAGCTGTGAATACGGTCTGTTTGAAAGCGTTCCCTTTAAAACAGCTTTAAGGTTGTGAAGGTCGTTAAGATAGAAGAACGGTGTGAATATTGCAAAATCGGGTGCGGTTCTTTTAAGATATTCCCACACATTTTCGCTGTGTGATTTCAAAATATCTTCAATGTCATCACCCTCACCGTAACCCTTGTCCGAGAGGTATCTGCAAAGCTCGTTCACATTTTCACAACCGAGCATATGCTCAATGTCGCTGTTTGTAAACAGATTTTTTTCTTTAGCACGGACGGAGCCGATGGAAAATTCATAAGATAATGCCATCATATTCCTCCCTATGCCTTAAAAAGTTCCTGATTTATAAAATCCTCGATAGCGTCACGCTTTTCGGACAATATTGCCGAGAAGTCCATGTTTTCTTCAATGTCACCGCATTTAAGAATAAATCCGCTTTCAATGTCACACGGCGTTTTTGAAAGCTCTGCTTTTACACCGCATTCTTCAAGCCTTGCAAGAAAATCCTTCGGAAGTCGGTTCATATCCTTTTTGTTCAAAAGCACAACACCGCTCATTCCACTTAACTTTTTTGCAAATGTGTAAATCAGTTCAAAGTAATCTTCATCGGGAAGATTTTTCATTTTATTAAGAATTTCACTGTATGTCTTGTCAATTTCCTCACGCCTTCTCTTTAGGAAAGCGTTGCGTGTTTCAAGGTCGCAACGGCTCTTTGAAGCCGCCTGCATCTGCTTGACCTTTGACTGTGCCCTGTCGGCAATTTCGGCAGAAATCTTGTCGGCATCAAGCTTTGCCTGTGCCATAATCTGTGCGCATTTTTCATCGGTTTCAGCACCTATTTGGCTGATTCTTTCGTCACAGTCAAGACTTATGCGATTTAAAATTTTATCACCGCTGCTCAAAGTGATTCCACCTTTCTTTCGTAATTTTCGTTAGTCGGTTATCAGATGTTAAGGTTTGGAACTGTGATAACAACGAGAAGTGAAACGATGAATGAAAGGAGAGCGTAAATCTCAACGAGAGTTACGGAAACCATAGCCTTTGAGAAGTTTGAATCGTCCTTTGCGCTGAGTGCAATACCCGAAACGGCTGCCTTGCCCTGTGCAAAACCTGAAATCATACCGCCGATACCGATAGCAAGCGATGCTGCAAAGTATGCAAGTCCCTGTCCGATTGTCGGAGCTGTGCCGCCGAGAACGCCGCCGCTTACGAGAATAAGGAAGCCTACGATAAATCCGTAAAGTCCCTGAGTACCCGGGAGAAGTGTGAGAACGAGCATTTTACCGAATTTTGATGAGTCCTCGGAAAGAACTCCCATAGCTGCCTGTGCGGCAGAGCCTACACCTCGAGCAGAACCTACGCCTGCAAGTGCTGTTGCTATTGATGCGCCTAAAAGTGCGAAAAATATTCCATTCATTTTGATTTGTCCTCCTGAATTTTAATATATTTACTGTTGAGCTTGAACGGCTTAAACTGCTTGCCGCCGCCCTCATAGAATTTTCCGAACATTTCAACATACTGAAGTCGCATTGTGTGAACATATGAACCGAGTGCGTTGAGTCCGATGTTGATTGCGTGTCCGATGATGAACACAATAATGAGTAAGATAATTCCAAACCAGCTCTTTCCGAACATGGTTGAAAGCATATTGAACACCTGAGCCATAACTCCCGTTGTAAGTCCGAGAGCAAGAAGTCTTGAGTAGCTCAGAAGGTCACTGATGTAACCTGTGATGTCATAGAGAGAGGCAAGTCCGCCGATGACTTTGCCGAATCCCTTTTTGTTTCTGCCCTGTGTGAGAACAAGACCGATTGCACAGAAAATCGCAATGCCTGCTCCGACATAGACGAGTGTCTGACCGAATGCCATACCTGCCGCCAAAACGGCAAATCCGATAAGCATAAGCATCCAAAGTCCCGTGTCAAAAAACGCTCCGCCGTAATCCTTCTGCCTGAGGCAAACATAGAATTTGCAGCCCATACCGACAAGAATGTGTACAAGACCGAATGCTATTGAAATGATCATCAGCATAAGTGCGTCCTTTTGCGGGTCAATTGTCGGCCACGGGAAGATTTGTTTCATCGTAATGTCTGCACCCGTAAAGTAGTTGTAAAGGGTTGCGGGGGCATCTCCGAAGAAGCTTGCAAAAACAAGTCCCCAGAAAAATGTTGAAACACCGCAGTACTGGAACAGCTTCAAGGTGTTTCGCATTTCCTTGTCAGGCTTGAACAGCTTTATTGCAAGTCCTGTTCCTATTACCATTAACAGTCCGTAGCCTGCGTCCGAAAACATCATTCCAAAGAAAAAGTAGAAGAAGAATGCAAGCAACGGCGTTGGATCAATATCGTCATGCGACGGGGGAGAGTACATATTTACAATGCTCTCTGCCGGTGCTGCAAAGCGACTGTTCTTTAGCTTTACAGGAGCCTTTTCCTCGTCAACATCGCCAAATTCAACATAGCATACAGAAACTCGTTCACAAAGCCTTTCAAGCTTTTCACAGTCCTCCTCGGGAATGTAACCCGAAATAACAAAAACATTCCGTGAATGCTGAAGTTCACCGATTACGCTGTATTTATCGGCTCTGATTCTGAAATAATCCTGTGTATCTTTAATATCTTTTCGTCTGTCTGCAAAGGAAATGATTTCCTTTTTTGCGTTTTCCGTGTCGTCTTCAAGCTTGTGACTTCTTTCAACAAGCTTTTTTGATTCCGCCAAAGGGGTAAGGCTTGAGTTCGTAACAGGTTTTGCAAAACCGATATCACGCAGAGCATTTTCTGCAAGCTCCTTTTGAGCAATCGGTGCAAAAAGTACAATGCAGGTAAGCCCCTCGTTTGCAAATTGAATTTCAAAATCAAATTCAAGCTTCGGAGAAGCCTCGGCAAGTGCCTCTGAAAGCGATACCTCGTTGTACTCCTTTTGAATTGAGCCTATGAAAACAGCCGTTGTTTTTGTGTCCTTTGCATTAAGCGGAATGTCAAGATTCTTCCACGGCTCAAGCTGTGCAAGAGCGGTTTTTATGCGAATCCGTTCCGCCGCATTATCGGCAATCTGTTTGTTAAGCTCACAAATTCTATTGCACACATCAATAACTTCGCCTGCATTTGATGCGATAACTCCGATTTCATCGGGATCAATCTCTCGCCGTCCGCAAAATGCGGAGAGCATACTTTTCTTTTCGGGAGAGTTGCTGTCGAGAATTTTCAGAGCGTTTTCACTGAGAGTAACATTTCGCTCGAAAATCTGAATTTGTGAGGTCATATCAATCTTGCCGAAACCTTTTCTGCAGGTTTCGGTCTTTTCAATCTGAACCAAACCCGAATCCTGCAAATGTTCAAGAAGTCGCTTTCTGTCCTGTCTTAGGGCAATAATCCGAACCGACTTCATTTTAAGTTTTGCCAATTTCTATCACCACGCTTCTTTCATTGCAACCGTTTTAAAGAGAGAGCCTTTGTATAGCCCCGTCAATAACACGCTTGCGGTTTTTGTCTGCAGTCTGAGAGAGAATGTCGCACTCAAGATTTGCCTTTTCAGAGGCTTTCTCAAGCTCTTTTTTGCCCTCTTTCACAGTCTTTTCAAAAAGCATATCGGCATCCTTCTGTGCCTTTTCCTTTGCCGAAAGCACAACCTGTTTGGCATCTGCCTTTGTCTGTTCAACCCTTTCTGCTGATTCTGCTCGTGCATTTGCCTCACGCTGTCTGCAATCCTCTTCGGCATTGTAAATGGCGTCCAGCATATCTTTTGCCATTGTTATCCTCCTTTGCTTAAAGTTGCATAAAAATATTTATGAAGAATACACTATTTTGTTTATTCTATTCCTAGATTGTAGCACATTTATTTTAAAAAAGCAATCAACATACATTAAAGTTTGCCCAGTTTTTTATCATTTTCTTCCCTGTGACCGCATTTGCGAGTGGTTTTACAGCATTAATTTGCGATAAAAGAAAAAACACCGCATAATACGGTGTTTAAAAAATTAACTTGCTTATTATCTTGCTTACTATCTTACTTACTGACTTGCTTATTATCTTGCGTGTTGTGGGCAAAACAGCGATATTTTAGTCTGTAAAACAGAAGAAAGCCGTCCCGAAAAAATTCGGAGCGGCTTTCAAAGCTACGGTTATTCGGCAGGCGTACAACTCTCCTGCATCTCTCGGGATTCCCCTGTCAGTACCATCGGCGTGTGGATTGTACGAAATCTTCCACCTCGAATAACTTCTGAATTTATTCTAACATTATTATTTTAATAAAATTGCAAATAAATCAAGGTTGAAATCCGATGCGAAAAGTTGTATTATGTGAGGGTAATAACAAGATGGCAATATGTATGGAGGATTGTGTATTTATGAAAGAAATCAAGACAAATGTAATGAGAATTTTAGACAAAGAAAAGGTTGAATATACTCACCATGAATATCCCCACGGCAAGGATGCCGTTGACGGAGTAACGGTTGCAACGCTTATGAATCAAAATCCCGATTATGTTTTCAAAACTCTTGTAACAAAGGGCATGGGCAGAGATTATTATGTTTTCGTAGTTCCTGTTGACCATGAGCTTGACCTTAAAAAATGTGCCAAGAGTGTGGGTGAAAAGTCGGTTGAGATGATTCCCGTTAAGGACATTACTAAAGTTACAGGCTATGTGCGTGGAGGCTGTTCACCTCTCGGAATGAAAAAGCAGTTCAAGACAACCTTTCACATTACAGCAGAGTCGATTCCGAAAATCATTGTCAGTGCAGGAAAAATCGGATATCAGATTGACCTGAAGCCCGAGGATTTAATCCGTCTTACAAACGGTCAATGTGCCGATATTATAAAGAACTGACCTGATAAAATAACAACACCCCCGACTAAACTGTTTGGTAAAGTCGGGGGTGCGTTTTATTGCCAATTTTTATTTGTCAATAAATTCAAGGTCTTCGTCACTTACTTTTTTGAGTTCCTTTTTATTGAACAAATCGTAAATAACGGGAACGATGTAGAGCGTCATAAATGTTGCGTAGAGCAAACCTCCAATGCAGACAATTGCAATAGGCTGCATCATTTCTGCACCTGTGCCTATGCCGAGAGCCATAACAACAAGACCGAGAACGGTTGTGAGTGCGGTTATGAGGATAGGACGCATACGGGTTTTGCCTGCCTCAACAATTGACTCAATTCTCTCCTTGCCGTCAATACGAAGTTTGTTGATGTAGTCAACAAGAACGATACCGTTGTTTACAATGATACCGCAGAGCATTACAAAACCGACAAGCGATACAACGCTGATGTCAAATCCTGTGATTAAAAGTGCGAGGAAGCCGCCCGTGAATGCAAGCGGAATTGTAAACATAATAATGAACGGTGATTTAAGGCTCTGGAACTGTGCAACCATAATGAGGTAGATGAGAATAATGCCGAGCAGGAGCATAAGCATAAGCTGTGAAACTGCCTCCATTGTCATTTTATCTGTACCTGCGTAGTCGATTGAACAGCTTTTCGGGAGCTTGTAATCATTCATTGCGGATTTTACATTGTTTGAAACAGATGTAAGCGTGTAGCCGTCCTTGACCTCGGCGCTGATTGTAAGATAACGCTTTTGATTTTCTCGGCTGATTTTATCCATAGTTTCCGACTTTGAAATATCCGAAACAGAGGAGAGTTTAACTGTCTTTTCGTTACCGCTTGAATCCTTGTAGGTAATGTCAATGTCACGGAGATTTTTCGGAGTAACGGTTTCGCTGTCGTCCTTTACAACCACAACATTCATATCATTGCCGTCATCATTCGTAAGAGTGGCAGCGTTTTTTTCTGTTGAAATTGCAGCGGCAACCTGCTGATAAACCTGTGCAACGGTAAGTCCCTTTTCAGCGGCTTTTGACTTGTCAACAGTAACCTTGATTTCGGGAGAAACAGCACCGATGCCGTTGTCAACCGATGCAACGCCTTTAACCTTTTCAAGTGTCTTGCCGATATCCTCGGCAGTGCTTTTGAGTGTGTCAAGGTCGTCACCGTAGAGCGTAATCTGAACGGAACCGTCACCCATAAGGCTTGACATTGAACTTGAAGTGCCGCCGCTTACGGCAGCCTCACCGTCAAGGCTTTCAAGATCCTTTTCAATCTTCTTTGAAATCTCACCGCTCTGTTTTGTAAAATCGTCCTTGAGAACGGCATATGCCATAAGTGAGCCGGCATCATTTGACGATGAACCGCCTGTAAGTCCCATAAGGCTTGACGAGTTGCCCGCCATAACGCCTACGGTTTCAAACTGGTCATATTTTGAAAGCAAATCGTTGAGCTTTTCGCCCTCTTTAACTGTTTCTTCAAAGGTTGCGTTATCGTCAAGCTTCAATGATACCTGAATCTGTGTACTGCTCATATCGGGCATAAAGCTGAAACCTCTCATCAGACAAAGACCTGCACTTGTAAAGAGAAGTGCAACTGCAACGAGAATTGCAGGAACTTTGTGCTTTAATACGAAACGAAGTGAGCGTTCATATGCTTTCTTGATTTTTCCGTCCTTCGGAGCGGAATTAGGTTTCATCTTGCGGAGTATTCTCTGTCCCATGGCGGGAACAAGCGTCAGCGCAACAATAAGGCTTGCAAGAAGTGAATATGTAACCGTGAGTGCAAGGTCAACAAACAGCTGACGGGTAATGCCTTCAACAAATACAATCGGCAGGAACACGCATACTGTGGTGAGAGTTGATGCCGTAATTGCACCGGCAACCTGTCTTGCACCGTTAAGTGCCGCCTTAATCGGCGAAACGCCCATACTTCTCAGTCGGTAGATATTTTCGATAACAACAACCGAGTTGTCAACCAACATTCCGACGCCTATCGCAAGTCCCGACAGCGAAATCATATTGAGTGTTACGCCGCTGAAATACATGAGGACAATTGCAAACACAACGCTTATCGGAATTGAGCAGGCAACAATGAGTGTCGGCTTGATATCTCTGAGGAAGAGGAAAAGGATAATAATTGCGAGAACCGCACCCATAAGAAGGTTCTGCAAAACGCTGTTGATTACAAGATTAATGTAGTCGCCTTCATTGTAAAGGTTTGTAAAGTGAAGTCCGTCAACCTCTTTTGAAAGCGAATCAAGCTTTGCGTTAATGTTTTCGCAAACGGTAGAAGATGCTGTGTTACTTGACTTTGAAAAGCTCAATACAATACCGGGGTTGCCGTTGATTCTTGCAAAGGTTTCGTCGGAATTATCGGCAACAAAAACATCTGCAACATCTTTAAGATGAATAACTCCTATTCCGTCAATTCCTGTGTCAAAAAGCACAAGCGACTTCATCTCTTTTTCATCATTCACCTTGTCGCCGACACGAACCATGAATTTATTGTTATCGTCATCGGTAACATAGCCTGCCGGCATTGAAAAGTTTTGTGCCGTTAGAATTGAAGAAATGGTATCAAGTGTGACCGTGTTGCTCACATCAGCCTTGCTTTTTGCCTCTTTCTTTTTATCTGCAAGTTCTTTTTCGGATGTTTCAATCTGCTTTTCTGCACTTGAAAGCTGTGTAAGTGCGCTGTTGAGTTCGCTCTGTTTTGATGTGAGAGTTGACATGGCAGAGGACATTTTGAAGTCCGCACTTGACTGCTGTTGTGAAATGAGTGCAAGAGCGGAATCAACCGAAACCGATTTATCGTCAAGTCCTGAAATTGCGTTATCAATCTGTGCAATGCCCGAGTTGATTTGTGAGATTTTCTCCGACATTTCACTTAATGCAGAATTGATTGCATCTCCCGAAGTTCCGAGCTTTTCAAGTGAAATTTCAACATTTTGAATTGCCTCTGCACTTTTGTTAATGGAATTCTGAACTGTCTGCATTGTTTTTGCGATATCGGGAGCTTTGATTCCGTAAGGCTCAAGCACCTTGTTAAGCTCGTCAATCTGCTGTTGAAGTGCCTTGTATTCCTCGCTGTCGGGTAGTGCGTCATTCATTTTCCGAACAATTTCCTGATACTGTTCGTTGAATTTTGAAAGCTGTTCAAGCTTTTGCGTAAGCTGTGACTGCTCGGAAGTCAGCTCATCATAGGTCGTTTTCAGTTCAAGCAAACCCTGATAAGCGGTTTCGAGCAAAATCTTTGTTGAAGTGAGGCTTGCCTTTCGGTCAAGCAACTGCATCTTTGCCGACAAAAGCTGTGTTTTACCGCTTTCAGCCTTGTTCTGTGCATCGGCAAGCTGTTTTGAAACAGCCTCCTGCTGTGAGTTGATTTGCTTAATTGAAGATGAAACTGTACCCTGACCGTCCTTGGCTTTGCCGATATTATCCTGCAATTCCTTTTTAGCCTTGGCAATTTTGTCCTCCGCATCACCGAATTGATTATCGAGCGCAGCGGAAATCTTCTTATTAAGCTTGTCAAGCTTATCCTGCGAAAGTACAACATTTTCCTGTTCCGTAACAATGCCCTTGTCAGAAACAGAGGCAACACCGTCAATGCCTTCAAGTTCATTCAAAAGTTCGTTTGTGACATAATCCGAAAGCTCTGTCTGCGACTTGCCTTCAAAGTCAACCGCCGTCATTGCAACGGGGAGGATGTTCGGGTTGATTTTGATGAGGTACGGTGTTCCGACTCCGTCAGGCCAATTGCCCTTGATTGTGTCAAGGCTTGAACGCATATCAACAGTTGCGCTGTCCATATTTGTGCCGTCCTCAAATTCAATCATCAAAAGTGAATAGTTGTCCGATGAGGTAGAGGTGATTTCCTTAACACCGTCAATTGCCGACATCGACTGTTCAAGAGGCTTTGAAACCGTTGTTTCAACCGCCTCGGGCGTCTGACCTGCGTAGGTGGTCATGATAACGGCATAGGGAAAGTCCATATTCGGTAAAAGGTCGGGCGTCATCTTGAAAAATGACACTATACCGAGAACCAGAACAAGTACAACCGCAACCAATACCGTCATCGGCTTTTTTACGCTGATTTTAGATAACATTGATTACTCCTTTGTTTGTGCTTTTTATCTATGAGTATATTTCATATTAAATGCAATTCCTACCAACTTAGGTTTACATTTTCTGTTGAAATCGGCCGCAACCGGTTGCATGAATATTAAACTTAATCTGCAATTGCACCTGTTTTGATAATTTCAAGTTTTCTGTGATACTCCCTGTGAACCTCGTCAAAAGGTTTTCCTATTACAAAAACATTGAACACGGCATTCTTCAGCACCTGAGTGAGAATCTGTGAAAGACACTTCACATCTTCATCTGAAGTATATTTAAGGTTACTTCTGTCAAAATTGTTTGTAACGCTGACAAGCTCTGCAACGCCCTTGAAACGGTTGATAAAATATTCCGAAACAAGACTGTCATTTGCCTTTATATTTTTGATGAGATTCTTCATAATGATACTTTGTTTTGCATCCTTTGAACATTCGCATAGAATTTCAAAAAGCAAATCATAAGTTACAAATATGTCGCCGTGAGTGCGAGAGATAACCTCTGTAGCTTTTTCAAGCGAAAAGTTGATAAATGAGCGTGTCATAACCTCCACAAGGTCAACCTTATCGTCAAAGTACTGATAAAAACTGCCTCTCGAAATGTTTGCGTTCTTTATAATATTGTTTATGCTGACTCTCTCTCCCGACGAACCGGCAAATTCATTGAATATTGCGTCCGTGATTCTCTGACGCTTTTCTTCGGGAAGATTATAAAAGGTGCTTTTTATCATAAAAAATCCTCCAAAATAAATGTGACAGGCAGTCATATGACAACCTGTCACAATTTTAACATCGTTTATTTATTGTGTCAATTAAATGTGTTTTAGATTTTGCACATATACGATCAAAAATCTTTGTGCATATTAACAACAAAATTAAGCTTTGCCTTTAAATTTTTCAAAAAGTCCTTTGCATCCGCTGTAAATATCGTTGTATGCCTGCTCAAAATCACCGCTGTACCACGGATCCGATACATCACGATTCATACCTGCAAAGCTCATCATCTTGCAAACCTTTCCGTCTTTGTCATCGCCGAAAATTCGCATAGTGTTTCTGATATTATTAGAGTCCATGCAGATGAAATAATCGTACTTGTCATAGTCGGATTTTTTGAGCTGAACAGCCCTCTTGCCGTCACAACCGATTCCGTGTTTTGCAAGCTCACGCTTAGCCGGCGGATAAACAGGATTTCCAATCCCGTTCCATATCTCCTCCGTACTCGTAGCAGATGATTTAATCACAAACCTGTCAGCAATCTCGCCCTTCTTAACCATGCCCCTAAATATAAATTCCGCCATAGGCGACCGACAAATATTCCCATGGCACACAAACATTATCTTAATCATAACAAAATTCCTCCCGATTTGCCGTAATATGCCGCTATGAATTTTGCAATATCTATATTTGAATATGTTATTTTGTGTGTTGCTGTATTTTTACTATTCATCTATATGTTCCCCTCAAAATGATTTTGAATTGTCGCTATAATATGCAATTTTACCTGTTAACCGAAAATTTCTTCGGGAGTGTGTCCGAGCAGAACATGGAGTCTGGCACTTGTGTACATGACTTTTTGACACAAATATTCAAGCTTTCGGTAACTAAATGCGATATCATCACGGTTGTAGATTCCGCTTCCCAGTATTACTTCGTATACAGATTCTTCGGAATTGTCGGGTTGAGTTGCAAAACAAATCATAATATCGTTCGCATAATCGTCTGCGTCATCTTTTGAAAGTCCTGTTTCATTTCTTAAAAACGAACGCATTTCAAGAAAATCGGGAGTCTTTTTAAAATAACAGTCATCTTCATATCTGAGAAATTGCTCTTTGTCAAGAACGCAAAATTTCTTTCCGATTTGACGATATTTCAGCATTTCGTATTTATCAAGACTATCATCATCAAATTCAAAAAAGTAAAGATATTCTGCAAGAATTTCCTGTTCAAGAGCAGGGGTTTCTGAGCCGTCATCTTAAATATCGTCCTGATTAAACACACAAAAATACTTTCCCTTAAAATTCATATTTTCAACAAATGACAGAAAATCTTCCTCGCTCACAGGCTCGTTCTGGCTGTTGTAAATTTTAAGAAGTTTGCCGATTTCGATAACTCCGTAAAGATTTGCCGCAGCCGCAAAATATCTGTATAAAAGGTCTTGTGTTTCCTTTGAAAGTGCGCATTCTGAAATTTTCATGTGTCTACCTCAAATTATATCGTACTCTGACTTATATTGTCAGTTTATCATAATTAATCCCACATTTCAACAAGTCTGTGAACAATTTCAGATACTTGCCAGATGATTAACTTCTGAAAGATAGTTGCAGAGTGGTTTAGCACTGTGTATGTGCAAGCTTTCAAGTTGCCGTGCAGAGGACTGTTGCACAGTAAATATAGCGGATTATAGTACCTTTTCACCTAAAATAAGCCATAGATTTCTCGTTCTGCTTTGCGATGTTTTATTATATTTTGTGACAAATTTTGCACAAAATAACCAAAATAGGCTATATTTGATTATCACTTTAGTGAAAATAAATCATATCTATGGCAAAAATCTTGCGTAATTATTCCTATATTTTGTTAAAAAGCACTTTTTTTCAATTGTTTTTTCCATATTCTCCTCTTTTATTGCTTATTGATGCTTTCTGTGGTATAATTCTATAGATGTATTGCGTAAGTTAGTTTTGGGTTGAGGAGTATTAAAGTTGAGGAGTATTAAATATGAAAGACAGAAAAATGTCGTTTTATAACAGAATTGTGAAAAGAATACTTGATATTATCTGTTCACTTGCAGCGATAGTGTGTCTGTCAGTACTTTACCTTCCGATATGTGCCATAATAAAATGCACGAGCGAAGGTCCTGTTTTTTTTAGGCAGAAAAGAATAGGAAAAAACAAAAAATATTTCAATATTCTCAAATTTCGCACAATGAGAATCGATACTCCCAAGGATTGTCCAACACATCTTCTTAAAAATCCTGAACAGTATATAACTAAGGTGGGTGCGTTTTTAAGAAAGACAAGTCTTGACGAACTGCCTCAGATTTTTAATATTTTTAAGGGCGATATGTCGGTTATCGGTCCAAGACCTGCACTTTGGAATCAGGATGACTTGGTTGCTGAACGCGATAAATACGGTGCTAATGATGTAAGACCGGGACTCACTGGTTGGGCGCAGGTTAATGGAAGAGATGAGCTTCCAATACCGGTCAAGGCAAAACTTGATGGTGAATATGCTGAAAAAATTAGTTTTTGGTTTGATGTTAAATGCCTTTTCCTAACTATTGCAAGTGTTGTAAAAAGTGACGGAGTAGTTGAAGGCGGAACAGGTCAGATGTCAGAGAAAGAGATTTCTGAAAAGGTTGATAAGTAATCTGAATATGAAAATTTTAATATTGTCAAATCATTATCTTACTCTCCGTGTGTTCAGAAAAGATTTGATTCATGAGTTATCCAAGAATCACGAGGTTGTGATATCACTACCTGAGGACGAACAGGAATATATGGATGAGCTACGTTCATTTGGCGCACGGCTTGTTTATGAAAAAAATATGGACAGGCGCGCTATTAATCCGATTGAAGATTTAAAGTTGATAAGTAGTTATAAAAAACTTTTGAAGACGGAAAAGCCGGATAAAGTAATTACATATACAATAAAGTGTAACATTTACGGTGCATGGGCTTGCAAAAGTCAGAATATTCCTTGCTATTGCAATATTACAGGACTTGGTTCAGCGTTTTATAACGGTGGTATGGTGAAAACTATTACCTCTAAAATGTATAAATATATGATGAATAAGGCAGAAGTGGTTTTTCTTGAGAATAAAGGAAATGAGAAAACGCTTCTTGATATGAAAATTTTTAAGCCCGAGCAGACACATGTGCTTAACGGTGCAGGAGTAAACCTTGAACGATTCTCATTTACGGAATATCCTACAAATGACAATAAGGTTTCATTTTTGTTTTTTGCAAGAATTATGAAAGAAAAAGGCGTTGATGAGCTTTTCTATGCAATTGAGAAGCTGTCAGCTGAATATGATAATTTGAAATTCAACTTTATCGGTATTTATGAGGATGAATATGAGTCTAAAGTAAATGAGCTTGAAAATAAAGGCTTGATAAAATACCATGGATTCCAGAAAAATGTTGTGCCTTTTATTCAGAACTGCAATTGTGTAGTTTTACCAAGCTACCATGAGGGTATGGCAAATACATTGCTTGAAAGTGCGTCGATCGGCAGACCGATTATTACAAGCAATATTCACGGCTGTATGGAGTCAATTATTGACGGCAAAAGCGGTTATCTTGCTAATGTTTGTGACAAGGAAGATTTATATTTAAAGATGAAAAAATTTATTGAGCTTCCTTATGATGAAAAAGTTGAAATGGGTAAGGTTGCCAGAAAGCATATGGAAGATAATTTTGACAAAAAAGCTGTTGTTGCAGAAACTATAAAAATTATAGGGTGTACAGATTAGAATTTATTAATATAGGGTTTGGATATTAGATGGATGCTTTTTTTAATTGCTATATGTGGTATTTCCCACTTTTAGCGATATTCGAGTATATTTTGATAAATAAGAAAAGAATTTTTGCTGCTGAAAATGGCAGACTTTCTTCACCTATAGATGAAGAAAAAGCAAACGATTATAGGGTTAGCATTTTTTTTGCAATAATAGTATTTTTACCAATGATATTAATTGTTGGTTTTAGAGACCAATGGTTTGCTGATACTGCTTTATATGTAAAGACTTATCTTTCAATTCCTGAAGACATTAATGATTTTAATACCTTTCTCGTTGATGAAAAAGAACCTGGCTTTAGGATTTTTACATACATAATTAAGTTGTTTGTGCATGATAATTTTCAGATTTGGCTGTTAATTATTTCTATAATCCAATTTATGTGCCTATTATTAACTTACCGAAGATATACATCTGAAATTGTTGCATGTGCATTTTTCTTCTTTGCGTCGACAGATATGTGGTCTTGGTCAATGAATGGTATGAGGCAATTTTTGGCCGCAACCATTATTTTTGCACTAACTCCTTTGTTGATTAGCGGAAAATCCAGAAATATTATAGTATTTATTGCGTTAGTATTATTATTAACTACATTTCATCAATCTTGCTTAATTGTAATACCTTTGTATTTAGCAACATTAGGAAAACCATTTAACAAAAAAACTGTATCTGTGTTGATTCTATGTGTACTTGCCGTGGTATTTATTAATCAATTTACCAGTATTATGGATTTAGCTTTGGAAGATTCTAATTACAGCCAGGTTACGACGCAAATGCTTGAGGATAATGGAGCAAATCCACTTAGAGTTTTATTTTATTCAATACCCGCAATATTAGCAATTATATTCAAAAATCGATTTAACGAGAATACTCCTAAAATAATAAGTATATCTGTTAACATGTCATTAATTACAATGGGATTGTATCTTGTGGCTATGGTTACAAGTGGTATATACATAGGCAGATTACCGATATATTTTTCTTTATTTAATTATATATTGCTTCCGTGGGAAATTAATAATTTCTTTAAAAACAATAAATTTATAACCGCTTTTGTTATTGTTCTTGTTTATATTGTTTTCTTTGTTTTTCAGATGATGTCTTGGGATATGATTTGATAAGAAACAAAAAAAGAGTGTTACTATGCAAAAGGCAATTATAGTTGTATTGTATTTATCACACTTTATTTTCCCAAAGTATATAGTTTTTGCAAACATGGAGGGAATGACAGTGCATAGAACATTTTTAGATGTAAACATGATTTGTGAAATGGAGATGGGATAATTCGATGCAATATGATGTTTCTACAATACAAGATTATGACAAATTGAGAAAACTTCAACTAACCCAATTGGAAATGTTGAAGTATGTTGATAGCTTTTGCAAGGCGAATGGTATAAATTATTCAATCGCATATGGTACTCTTTTAGGCGCTGTTAGACATAAAGGATTTATACCATGGGATGATGATCTTGATATTTGTATGCCAAGAGATGATTATAATAAGTTTATCGAACTTTGGAAAGATACTGATACCTACCTTCTTCAAAATCACAATACGGATAATGATTTTTCACAGAGTTTTACTAAAATTAGAAAGAAAAACACAGCTTTTGTACAGGAAGTTGATTTAAATTGCAATTATCATAAGGGCATTTTTATCGATATTTTCCCATTTGATAGAGTACCGGAAGGAAAATTCAATAGGTATTTGCAGATGTATCATGCAATGATGTATCAACTATTTTTAAGAAAATATCCACCTGAAAAGAATGGAACAATACTAAAAATTGGTTCAAAAATAATTTTGACACTTATACCTAAAAAAATGTATCCCTCGATGGTAAAAAGGCATTATGTAAAGATGTGTAAATATAATTCGGAATCTAATTTGGGATTAGCAGATATGAGTGTTTTTTCAACAATTAAAAGTGTTTATACTCCTGATTTTTTTGAAGATTATGTAATGCTTGAGTTTGAAAAAATCAGCGTTAGAGCTGCGAAAAATTACGAGGATATGCTTATAAAAGTCTATGGTGATTACATGCAGTTACCCCCGGAGAATGAACGTAATTGGTTTCACCATCCGATTTACATTAGCTTTGAACATAATTATGAGAATAGGAAAATTTAGAATAGAGGATATATAAATGGAATATAATCCGATTAGAATACTGCAGGTTATTGGTATTATGAATCGTGGTGGTGCTGAAACCATGATTATGAATTTATATCGTAATATTGACAGAAATAAAGTTCAATTTGATTTTGTACAACACACAAACGAAGATGCAGTTTTCAATGATGAGATAAAAAAACTTGGCGGAAGAATATATCATTGTCCTAAATATAAAGGTAAAAATCATTTTGAATATAAAAAATGGTGGAAAGATTTTTTTGATGAACACGCAAAGGAATATTCTGCTGTTCATGGGCATATAGGCAGTACTGCAGCTATTTATTTAAACATAGCCAATAAATACAACTTATTCACTATAGCACATAGTCACAATACAAATGGTGTTCTAGGTATTAGTTCAATTATGTATAGAATTATGTCATACAATACAAGAAATATAGCGGATTATTTTTTTGGCTGTTCTAAACAAGCCGGAATAGATAGGTTTGGAACAAAAGTTGCTTCTAATGAAAAAATTTATTCAGTATTAAATAATGCTATAGATACAAGAATATTTGACTATAATGAAGAAACAAGAACACAGATACGTCGACAACTTAATTTTTCATCGGACAATTTGGTAATTGGTCATATTGGTAGATTTGAACCTCAAAAGAATCATGATTTTTTAGTTGAAATATTTGCAAAGATACATAAGATAAATAAAAATGCAAGGCTTTTACTTGTTGGTGATGGGATCTTAAAAGATGACATAATGCGTAAAGTTGAATCACTTGATTTAATAGGTTGTGTTCTATTTACAGGAGTAAGAAATGATGTTCAGGATTTGATTCAAGCAATGGATGTGTTTTTGTTTCCGTCTCTTTTTGAGGGGTTGCCAGTCACGTTAGTTGAAGTGCAAACTTCCGGATTAAAATGTGTAATTTCTGATAATATTCCCAAAGATTGTATTTTAATAGATGAAATAGTTCAAACTATCCCGTTGAATATTAGTGCAGAGAAATGGGCTGAGATAATTGTTTCAGATTCCAAATATAATAGATTTGGAAGACGAAAGGAAATTATTAACTCAGGATTTGATATTATCGATACGTCTAAATGGCTGGAGGATTTTTATCTTGAAAAATGTAAAAGGTAAAGATGTTATATTAACAATATTTACACCTGCATATAATAGGGCTCATACAATAACTCGTACATATGAAAGCTTATGCAAACAGAATTGTAAAGATTTCATTTGGCTTATTGTTGATGACGGCTCAACAGATAATACTGCCGCTTTAGTTAAGAGCTGGCAAGAGATCGATAATGGTTTTGAAATTAGGTATGTGTATAAAAAAAATGGTGGTATGCATACAGCCCATAATGTTGCCTATGAAAATATTGATACTGAAATAAACACTTGTATTGATTCTGACGATGAGTTATCTGAAAATGCAGCTCAAAAAATAATAAATAAGTGGCTTGAAATTAGAGATAAAGGATATGCCGGAATAATTGCTTTAGATGCAAAGCTGGGCACAGAAGAGGTAATCGGAAAGGGTTTTCCGGACGGGTTAACCGAAACAACCGTTTCAGGATATTACAATAATGGCGGATTTGGCGATAAAAAGTTAATATATCGCACGGATATAATTAAGAAGTACCCCGAATATCCTGTTTTTGAAGGAGAAAAATATGTAAGTCTTTCTTACAAGTATCTTCTTATAGATCAGGATTATAAGCTTGCAGTTTTAAATGAAATTGTGTGCAACGTAGAATATCAGCCTGACGGATCAACAAACAGTATGTTTAGGCTGTATGTAAATAATCCAAATGGATGGGTTTTTTGGCGAAAAGTTAGAATGAAGTATGATGTTAGTTTTAAACGTCTATTTGTCGATGCTATGCACTATGTCTCGAGTTGTAAATTAGCCGGAAAGAAACATATAATTAATGATTCTCCAAAAAAAATTGCAACGCTATTGGCATATCCATTCGGAATATTACTTTGCCAATACGTAAAAAATAAGTCGAAAAGGTGATATGATGATTCCGAAAAAGATATATTATTGTTGGTTTGGCAGAGGGGAAAAGTCAAAGTTAGCTAAAAGATGTATTGAGAGCTGGAAAAAGTATTGTCCTAACTATGAAATTATTGAGTGGAATGAAGATAATTTTGACATAAATCAAAACGAATATACTAAGATGACATATGCCGAAAAAAAGTATGCTTTTCTAAGTGATTATGTAAGACTTGTGACCGTTTACCAAAATGGTGGCATTTATTTTGATGTGGATGTTGAGGTTGTAAAGAGTTTTGATGACCTGCTTGATAATCCTGCTTTTTTCGGATTTGAAACAGATAAGTTTGCAAATACAGGTTTGGGATTTGGTGCAGAAAAAGGAAATCCAATTGTTAAAACTATGATCGACGAATATGATCAACTTATTGACGGCAAGCATGGAACTATTGGATGTCCTATACTTAATACCAAGGCACTTCAAAAACACGGATTAGTATTAAACGGTGAAAAGCAAAAGCTTGATTATGCAACGGTTTTTCCTATACCCTTTTTTAATCCCTATGATGATCCTACAGGTCGTCTTAATAAGACAAAGGATACATATTCTATTCATTGGTTTCAAGGGAGTTGGATGTCAACTAAGTCAAGAATAAGAAAAAAACTATCTAAACCAATACATAGATTATTACGAAAACAATTATAAAATTGTAGAGAGTTGTTTATGAAACCATATTTATTAGTTTTACATAATAAAATTAGATTTGCATTTAGACACATTAAATGTAAGGGGATAAAAGCCAAAGGTATTCTGTTAATAAGTAGAAATACTAAAATTGTTGCTACTAAAAATAGTGAACTTATTTTGGGTAGTCACATAGTCAATGACGGACGATTTGTTATTATGGTTCAGGATGGTAAGGTGAATATTGGTGACAATGTTTACTTTAATGAAGATGCAATGATTAGTTGCAAATCATATGTAGAAATTGGTGAGGGTTGTAGATTTGGACCTAATGTAAAAATTTTTGATAATAATCATAAATTTGATGTAAAAAATGGTGTGAAATCTGATTTTAAAGCTGCCACTATCACTATTGGTAAAAATTGTTGGATTGGAACTAATGTTGTGATTTTAAAAGGAACAACTATTGGAGATAACTGCGTGATTGGTGCAGGATGTGTTGTAAGTGGAGATATTCCGAAAGGTTCGATAGTTACACAATCCAGAGATTTAAAGATTGAACCTATTAGGGAATGATTATATGTGTAAGAAAAAAGTATTATTTATAATGCCCTCAATGTTTATTGGTGGTGCTGAAAGAAGTTTGTTGGGTTTATTAGATAGCTTTGACTCCGAAAAGTATGATGTTGATTTATTTTTATATAGGCACGAAGGTGATTTTTTAAATTACATTCCAAACAAGGTTAATGTATTACCTGACAAGCCACAGTACCGAACCTTTGATGTACCAATAATGTCGTTGCTTAAAAGTAAACTTTTTATGTACGGTCTTTCTAGAATATGCGGTAAGATAAGACAAAAGGTTCATTGCAAATTGACTGGTGAAAAAAGTGGTATATGGATGAGTATGCAGTATATTGCAAGATCTTTGCAATGGTTGTTGCCTAAAATTGATGGTCAATATGACTGCGCTATTTCTTTCCTTGGCATACCCAATGTTTTATTAAACAAAGTTAATTCAGATATAAAAATTGCGTGGAATCATACTGACTATAAAATATTAGGACCTAATCATAAATATGATAAAAAAATTTATTCTAAGCTTGACTATGTAGTAAGTGTGTCTGATAACTGCGAAAAACAATTTGAAGCAGTTTATCCGGAGTTTAGTAATAAATCAATAGTTATAGAAAATATATTAAGTAAAAATCTAATTAAATTACAGTCAAGTGAATCAAATATCGTTTTTGAGAATGATAGTTCGGTAAAACTATTATCTATAGGTAGATTTTCAGATGCTAAGAATTTTGATAATGTACCAGAAATATGCAAAATAATCAGGGGGACTGGTTTGAATGTAAAATGGTATTTAATTGGATATGGTGGGGATGAGGAACTTATTCGTTCTAAAATCAAAGAACACCATATGGAAGAATATGCTATTATTCTTGGAAAAAAAGTAAATCCATATCCATACATTAAAGCCTGTGATTTATATATTCAGCCATCTAGATATGAAGGCAAGTGCGTAACAGTCAGAGAAGCACAGATTCTTAATAAACCGGTAGTAATTACAAATTATGCAACTGCCGGTAGTCAGCTTACTGATGGATTTGATGGCATAGTTGTGCCAATGGATAATCAAGGTTGTGCAGAAGGTATTATCCAATTGCTTAATAATAAAAAATTAATGCATAGATTATCTGAAAATACCAAGACAGTTGATTATACAAATTCAAAAGAAGTGGAAAAATTGTATTCAATAATAGGTGATTAATTATGGATTGTACTATAAGCGTGATAGTACCTGTGTATAATTCAGAGAAATACTTGAAACGATGTATAGATTCTATACTAAATCAAACATATAAAGCTATTGAACTAATTTTAGTTGATGATGGTTCACCTGACAATTGCGGTAAAATTTGTGATGAATACGCAAAGAAAGATAAAAGAGTGAGAGTGATTCATAAAACAAATGCTGGAGTTTCTGCAGCTAGAAATTCAGGTTTAGAAATAGCTTCAGGAAACTACGCTACTTTTGTGGACAGCGATGATTATATTGAACCTGAGATGTATGGCAATATGATGGAAAAAGTTCATCAATATAATTGTGATGTTGTAATGTGTGATTGCATAAAAGATTTTACGGATCATTCTGAAATTTATACCCACGATATAAGAGCTGGGTTTTATGATAAAGAGCAGCTCGTAAATGAGTATTATCCGCATTTATTAATGATGGAAAATGTAGAATATCCTGCTACTATATCAAATTGGCTCATCTTATTTAATCGTAACAAATTGGGAAATTTAAGATATGTTGTTGGAGTAAGATATTCTGAAGATTTGTTGTTTGGGGCTCAGCTTGTTTACAATACTGATTCATTTTATTATATGAAGGAACAAGCATATTACCATTACTATATGAATCCAACATCAGCAACGCACAAATTTACTGTAGATAAATGGAATGACTATAAAACATTACATTTTGAGATAAACAAATATTTTTCGGAATGTGAAAGCTTTGATTTCTCACATCAAATTGATTTATGTTTGTTGTTTTTTGTATATAATTCGGTTAGTAATATATTTAGTACTGATAATTTAGAAAGAGAAAAGAAGTTTGAAATAGTAAAGAATATATTAGGGGATAACGAAGTTCGCAGAATGTTTTCAAACATAAAGGTATTGAAACTTCCGATTTCTAAAAAATTGAAGATAGTTACAATTATTTATAAATATAGAATCGGATTAAGTTTTTGGTATAGGTATTCATAATATAGGGGGTAAAAATTTGAAAAAAAAGATTTTATTCGCTAATTTACATATGAACACCGGCGGAGTTGAGAAGTCTCTTCTTGATGTATTGCAACATTTGGATTATTCAAAATACGAAGTTGATTTATTGCTGTTTCAAGGAATAGGTGATTATAAAAGCCAAATACCCAAAACAGTAAAAATAATTGAGATTGATTTACTAAAGACTGAAGGTTCTTTAAAAAAATTAATAGTTAATTCTTTTAAGAAACATAACTTTAGCAGTGTTAAATTTAGACTCTTATTGAAAAAAATTAATAAAAGCTTAAATCCATCCTTACTTAAGAAAATGAACAGATATTGGACATTACCAAAGAAATATGATATTGCAATAGCTTATCGTTTTGGCTTCCCGATGGATTTTGTGGCATATCTTGTTGATGCAAAGAAAAAATATGTTTGGTGGCATCATGGCTCATATATGTATTCTAAAAATGAAACTTTTATGCTTAACAAGACACTAGAGTCTTTTGATAAAATTGTTTACGTTTCAAAGTCAAGTATGAATATGGCTTTTAATAATGGATTACAGGGCATAGAAAAAGCTATAGTGATTCCTAATATGATTGACTTGGATTATATTAGAAATAAATCAAAAGAGTTTTTTCCATATGATAGAAATAATGATGACACAAAGATTATTGTTACGGTTTCAAGATTATCTCCTGAAAAACACACTGAAAATGCGATTTATGCATCAGAATTATTGATTAAGAATGGTTTTTTGAATTTTAAATGGTATATTGTCGGAGACGGTTCAGAATATAATAAATTAAAATTAAAGATATGTGAAAAAAATTTAGAAGATAAAATTTTTTTGTTAGGTAATCAAGTTAATCCATATCCTTATGTTAAATATGCGGATATTTATGTACATACATCATATGTGGAGTCTCAAGGAATCGCAATTTTAGAGGCTATGTCTCTTGGTAAAATATGTGTTGTTACAAAATCAGAGGGAGCACTGGAATTTTGTAAGGATGAATATAATTCATTTTTGTGTGAGCAAAACTCTTCAGATTTATATAATGTAATAATAAAAGTTTTTAATTATGATGAATTGGAAATTAAAAATAACACAGATGCAACGGTGAAAGTATATATGGCACAGGAGATTATTTCAAAAATTAATGATATTTTATGATAATTGGAGGAACTATGGTTTCTGAAAAAAGACTAAAATATTTAGATTATACTAAAGGTTTTGCAATTTTGATTATGCTTTTTGGCCATTGTATGTCCGATAATAACTTGTTGCATAACTGGATATTTTCCTTCCATATGCCAATATTATTTATTGTTTGTGGCTGTCTGACAGCAATGAAGTATGGCAACAGAAAAGTTGATTTTGGAGATTTTAAAACTTCATAAAATAATAAGAGTGTTTATATCATTATTCGTAATGATTGGTTTGTTCTTTACAAAGTCAATGATGCCAAATGTTGAGATTTTACATTTAGGTGTAAAAGTAGTAGTTTACTTGTTGTTTGTATATTTTGGATATATAATTTTTAAGTATAACATCATTAAAAAATTAATACGATACTTTCAGTACAATTATTGTTATTGGGCAGAATAGTCAGATGATTGATCAAATTCTTGATGAGTTTAATGTTATAATGAATGTAAGGGATTGTTTACAGTTAAGAACGAATATAAAAAATGGGCAAAGCTTCAAATCCTGATGGTGAAGGTTTTGCATGTAAAAGAATCGCAGATATTTTGTGTTTATAGAAGAAATGGTGTGAATTATGAAATATATATTATATGGAAATGGTGCATCTGGAAATCATGGATGTGAAGCAATAATACGAGGAACGCATACAATACTAAAAGGAAAGCCTATTGTTATTTCAAATTCCTGTAAAGAAGATGAGAAATATGGCATCAATAGGATTGCTGAAATTTTTCCATCAACTACAGCCAAGAGAAGACATCACGAGTATATCTCTGCAATTCTGAAGCTGAAAATTACAGGTAACTATGTTCCTTTGGATGGAATTGCCTATCTGGATACTATAAGAAAAGTAAAACCGTTAGCAAATTGGGCAATCTCGGTTGGAGGAGATAACTATTGTTATGGTGATACTGGTATATATGAGTATTTAAACAAGGCATACCATAAGAATGGATTTAATACCATATTATGGGGGTGCTCCATTGAGCCTGATGTTGTGAAGAGTATATCCAAGGATATGAATTTGTATAATTACATAGTGCCAAGAGAGAGTATAACATTTAATGCCCTAAAAGAGGTATGCGAGAATGTTATATTAGCACCAGACCCAGCATTTTTTATGGAGATGGAAGAAATAGAACTGTCAGAACAGTTTGCTAAGCCGGTTGTAGGTATTAATGTTAGCCCTATGATTATTTCTAACGAAACTAAACAGGGCATAACATATGAAAATTATTATAATTTGATTGAATGGATATTAAAGGAAACTGATTATAATATTGCTTTAATACCACATGTTGTATGGAAATCCAACGATGATAGAACAGTGTTAAAGAAATTATATGAGGACTTTGACAGAAATGAGAGAATTACTTTAGTTGAAGATATGACTGCGCCTAAACTCAAATATATAATATCAAAATGTGAATGTTTTATTGGGGCCAGAACACATGCAACAATAGCTGCATATTCTACGTGTGTTCCAACATTGGTAATAGGTTATTCCGTTAAAGCACGTGGAATCGCCCGGGATTTATTTGGTAAAGAGGACAAGTATGTGACTCCTGTTCAGTCTTTGAATAGTAGCTTTCAGATTAGAGATTCCGCTGTATGGTTAATGGATAATAAAGAGAAAATCAGAAATAATCTGGATAAAGTTTTACATAATGGATATCTCGAAAAAATGAAAAAGGTAACACAAAAGCTGGAATTTCTATCAAAGTAGTAAGTAACTAATTTTGTATTACAGCCTATGTATGAGTGATAAAATATGATAAGTAATTTAGATAATAAAGACTGTACTGGATGCTTTGCCTGTCAGAATATATGTCCTACAGAGGCCATTAAAATGATAGAAAGCAAAGATGGATTTCTTTATCCTAAAATTGAAAAAGAAAAATGTGTTAATTGTGATGTATGCGAAAAAGTTTGCCCAGTGATAAACACTCCATCAGTGAGTAATAATAATAAATATTATGCATTAAAACTAAAGAATGTATCAGAAAGAAAGAAAAGCAGTTCTGGCGGAGCCTTTTATGCATTTGCGAAATATATTCTAGATGAAAATGGTGTAGTTTATGGCGCTGCTTATGATGAGGACTTATGTGTAAGGCATATTGCCGTCCATAATTTAAAGGAACTTGAGAATTTGCGTGGTTCTAAGTATGTTCAAAGTATAATTGGGAATACATACTATAATGCAAAAAAAGATTTGATTGAAGGGAAAAAGGTCTTATTTTCTGGGACTGCCTGTCAGATTGCTGGTTTAAAAAAATATCTTGGAAAGGATTACAGAAATTTACTCTGTATTGATCTGATTTGCCATGGCGTACCTTCCCCAAAAGTTTGGAAACGATACATAGACGAAATATCTGGAGAAAAAAGATTAGTTAAAGTAATTATGAGGGATAAATCAAATAATGGTAATTTAAGTTATTTCTTTGATGATGGAAGTCAGGTTACTGAATTGCGGAAAAATAGTTTATTTATGCAGGGCTTTCTAAAAAATTTATACCTTCGTCAATCTTGTTATAATTGTCATTTTAAAGGTATTAGCCGTTGCAGTGATATTACTATAGGTGATGATTTTGGTGTTATTGAATATAATCCAGAGTTTAGTGATGGTTATGGAACTTCATCGTTAATAATTCATACTGATAATGGAATGAATTTGTTAGATAAACTGACAGATGTATCGTACATCAGTATAGAAAAAAAAGAACTACTTTGTTGGAATGAACACATTGTTGAAAGTGCCGTCAATAATCCTAACAGGAATGAATTCATGAATCTTATTGATGACAAAATAGAAATATGCGAATTAATAAACAATAATATTATTAATTCTAATCCATCACGCAAGGGAAAAAATGGTGTATTTTATAAAATAAAAAGAATTATAAAAAGAGTTATTAGTTTATTTTGGAGGAATGAAATTGAATGAAGCATTCAAGAACAACATACTCGTTTATTAACATTGCTACGGGTATTGGGGGATATTTCTTAAATACTCTGATAGGATATGTATGCCGCATAGTTTTTGCAAGAACATTAGGAGCTGAATACCTTGGCATAAGCGGGCTTTTTATGAATATTATCTCTATGCTATCATTAGCGGAGTTGGGTGTTGGAAGCGCAATGGGCTATGCACTTTATAAGCCATTGGCTGAAAATGACAGGCAGAAGATAGCATCGTTAATGGCATTTTATAAGAAGGCTTACATAACAATAGGTTTAGTAATAGGTTTGCTCGGACTTGCAATGATGCCATTCTTGAATGTTATTATACAAGAGGAAATCACGATACCTGAAAACATATATGCTTTATACTGTCTGTTTCTTTTTAATACAGCGAGTTCTTATTTCTTTAGTTATCGAAGCGCATTATTAATAGCAGCTCAAAGAAACTATGTTGTATTAGGAGTAAATTATGCATTTACTATCGTACAGAGTATTATTCAAATTATTATTTTGAGTATTACCCAAAATTACTATTTGTATTTAGTTGTGCAGATTGTAACAGTTTTTATAAACAACTTTGTTATTTCCGAGTGGGCAAAACATGACTATCCTTCTATTAAGAGTAAGGGTTGCGTTCCATTATCGAAAGCGGAAAAGAAAAGTCTGTTTGTCAATGTTAAGGCGCTAACTATCAATAAGTTAAGTACCATTTTAGTAAATAATACTGATAATATAGTAATTACATATTTAAGTGGATTGATATCTACAGGACTGGTTTCCAACTATCTTATTCTGACTAATACGCTGGGCACCCTTGTAAAACAAATTTTTTCAAGTTTAACTGCAAGTGTTGGTAATTTAAATGCCATTGAAAATGATTCTAAAAAATATGGATTTTTTAAAGTACTCAATTTATCTAGTTTCTGGGCATTTGGTTGGTGTGCAATAGGCATAGCTTTAGTATCAAGTGATATAGTGTCACTATGTTTTGGCGAAAACTTTACTATCCCTTTAGCTATTCCAATTGTAATTGGTATTAATTTTTATATTACTGGAATGAACGATGCTGTTTATACATACAAGTCTACAATGGGTTTATTTAGAAAAGGACAATATTTGTTGTTGGTTACAAGTGCAATAAATTTACTGTTGGACTTTGTATTAGGAAGCATGTGGGGGATACTAGGTATTTATTTGGCAACAACAATAGCTAGGTTATGCACAAATGTTTGGTATGAGCCATATGCTGTATTTAAATTTGGGCTAAGAATGAGCCCGCTGTTGTACTATAAAGAATATATTAAATATTTAGTTTGTTTATTAATCACCGGTACATTGTGTTACTCTACATGTTCTTTGTGCAATTTTTCTGTACTTATAAATGTAATTGTTAAATTAGTAATATGTACATTGATACCTAATTTGATTTTTTGGATTGTATTTCATAAATCTGTTGAATACAAATATCTTTTAGAAAAGATATCACAATTAATTAAGAAAATCTTTAGAAAGAGAGAGAAAACGAATGGATAATATTGTAGTATCAATTTGTTGTATAGCATACAACGCAGAGAAATATATTGCACAGACATTAAATAGTTTCTTAATGCAAAAGTGTAATTTTGACTATGAAATACTCATACATGATGATGCTTCTACTGATAATACAGCTGCAATTATTAGAGAATATGAAGAAAAGTATCCGTCAATTATCCATGGTGTATATCAAACTGAGAATCAATATTCAAAAGGTGTTCGTATAAGTATAACTTATCTGTATCCCAAAGCAAAAGGAAAATATATTGCACTTTGTGAAGGGGATGATTTTTGGACTGATTCAAATAAATTGCAGATGCAGGTAGATGCCCTAGAAAATAATCCTTGCTGTCATATGTGTGTACATAAGGTTAAAGGTATTTACGATGACCTAACGCCTGTTGGAAAATATTATCCAAATTTTCATTTGAATTCTGGAATAATTTCTTCGAGAGATTTTGTGAATTACAATTGCACAAATGATTATATTTTTCAGACATCATCATATTTTATGCTGGCTAAAGATATTATGGATTATAAAGATAATTACCCTAAATTTGCTCGAGTATCTGCAACAGGTGATTTAGCACATATGTTGTATTTTGCCACAAAAGGCGATATATATTATATTGCAGATGAGATGTCGTGCTATCGTCAAGGAAGTACAAGCAGTAAATGCAGGATTGAGAAATACACTAACACTGAGCAAAAAATACAAAAGCATTTTAACAAACAAATCGAAATGATGAGAGAGTATGATATATACACTGATGGAGAGTATCATAAATTTTGCGAAAGAAAAATAAATGGATATTTATTTGATAAAGCAATGCGTAATAACGAGTTTAGAGAAGTTATTAGGCTAAAATATAGGTTTTATTTCAGAAAATATTCTTTTAAATTTAGAATTAAGTCATATTTATATGTATTATTTCCTCGTTTGATTAGTGTATACAATAAAGGAAAGGTTAATTGACACTCCTCTCAATCAAATATGAGTTATATTTTTGAACAATTGATATTTAGAAAAGGCGTTTTATGATAAGCATAATAGTAACAATATATAGAATTAAATATCTAGTGTTTGAATGCATTGAAAGTATTATTCGGCAAACATACAAAGAAATTGAGAATATTCTTGTTGGAGATGGTTCTCCTGACAGATGTTAAAACATAAATATTAAAAAGTTGATGGTATTCTTACGACTAGTTTCCAAAAGAGATTATATATAAAATTGATTATTTGGAGTTTTATATGAAATATTTTACACCGATTATTAAAATTAATTCTCAATTAACTTGTAATATTTATATTAAAAGAGATGATTTACTACCTTTTTCTTTTGGTGGTAATAAAGTTAGAATTGCAGAAGAGTTTTTTGCAGATATGAGAAGAAAAAAACATGATAGTATTATCGGATATGGAAACTCAAGATCAAATCTTTGCAGAGTTATTGCCAATATGAGCAAGTATTATGGTGTTAAATGTTGTATTATTTCGCCAAAAGACGATGACGGACAACGTGTAGAAACAAGTAACAGCAAAATTGTCAGGCTTTGTGACTCTGAAATTGTTATTTGTTCTAAAGATAATGTTTCTAAAACGGTGAGTGAGACTATTTCTCGACATAAAGATGCGGGTTACTCTCCTTATTATATATATGGTAATGAGTTTGGAACCGGAAATAAGAGTACACCTGTAAACGCATATTATAAATGCTATAATGAAATTTTATCTCAAGCGAAAGCATATGATTTAGACTTTGATTATATTTTTTTGGCAACAGGAACCGGTATGACACAGGCTGGTCTTTTGTCTGGTAAACTTGTATCAAACGGCAAAGAAAAAATAGTAGGAATTTCAGTTGCAAGAAAAACCGAACAAGAAACAAATGTAATTTATGATTATGTAAAATCGTTTTTTAAGAAAAAACAGTTAAATACAAATATTTTAAAAGATGATATATGTGTAGTAGATGAATATATCGGCAAAGGTTATGGAAAAAAAAGCAGTATTATTGATAAGGCAATTTATGATATGATGGTCTTAAACGGAATACCTCTAGACCCTACTTATACAGGAAAAGCATTTTTAGGTATGAGAGATTATATTATTAAAAATAATATCAGCAATAAGAATGTACTTTTTATTCATACAGGTGGTACCCCGTTGTTTTTTGATAATTTAAGAAATGTCAAGTGATAGGAAGATGGTCATGGAAAATAACAGAATAAACTTTTTACTAACATCTGTAGGAAGAAGAGGGTATTTGGTTAAATACTTTAAGGATGCCTTGAACGGAAGAGGATGTGTACATGTTGCAAACAGCAGCGGCATTTCGCCGGCATTTCAATATGCGGACAGGACAGTTGTAACTCCTTTGATTTATGATGAAACATATATTCCTTTTTTGTTAGATTATTGTACAAAAAATGACATATCGGTAATAATTTCACTTTTTGATATTGATCTGCCTGTGCTTGCAAAAAACAGAAAAAAATTTGAAGAGATAGGTGTAAGAGTCATAGTATCCGATTACAATATAGTGAAAATATGTAATGATAAATGGTTGACATATAAGTTTTTGACAGAAAATGGGATTAAGGTTCCAAAGACTTATGTTGAAATAGATAAAGTAAAAAAAGATTTAGAGAATGGAACTTTAAAATTTCCCTTAATTATTAAACCTCGTTGGGGAATGGGTTCAATCGGAATTTTTAAAGCTGATAATATGAATGAGCTTGATGTTTTGTATCAAAAAACACTTAACGAAATAAAAAAATCCTATTTGAAATATGAATCAGCTTCTTCTATAGACAATTCAGTGCTTATTCAGGAGAATTTAACTGGGAATGAATATGGACTAGATGTTATTAATGATTTAGAATCTAACTATATTAATACTGTTGTTAAGAGAAAGTATGCCATGCGTTCAGGTGAAACAGATTGTGCAGTTACTGAAGATAACAGTATTATGAAGGAATTAGGAAAAAAGCTAAGCAGCTGTACTAAACACATTGCTAATTTAGATGTAGATGTGTTCCTTGTTAATTCTAATGTATATGTGCTGGAGATGAATGCTCGTTTCGGCGGTGGATATCCTTTTAGTCATATGGCGGGTGTCAATTTACCTAAAGCTTTGGTTGAATGGTCACTGGGAAATGTTGTTGACAAAGTGCTTCTGGAAGAAAATATAGGTGTTTTTTCTCATAAAGATATTAATTTAGTCTATATTCCTAATGTACATATTGAGGAAGAAAAAGATTACGATACTATGTGTGGACTAATGAATATTTTTCAAAGCGAATTAGTTCCATCATTGTCAGAAAGAAATGTAGATATAGATACATATGTAAAAAAAATATATAATTACGGTCACATGTATGTTGCGAAGAATACTGATGATAAAATCGCAGGTATGATAGCAGTGTACTTGAATGATACTAAATTATGCCAAGGTTATGTTTCCTTTTTGGCTGTTAAAAGTGATTTTAGAAGTCAGGGAATTGGAAGAGCTTTAATGAATCACATTGAAAAAGAAGCACTTATAAAAAAATTGAATGCTATCAAACTTGAAGTTAGGACAAGCAATATAAGTGGCATTAATTTTTATTCAAAAAATAACTACAAAATTTGTGAGTATAATGAAGCCGAACAATCATATCATATGATTAAAAGTATAAGAGGCAAGTAATGAACAATAAAAATATTTTAGTTACACAATCATCAATGCCGGAATTTGATGAGTACATAAATGAAATAAAAGATATTTGGGATTCACATTGGCTTACCAATATGGGACCAAAGCACAAGAAACTTCAGGCACAACTCAAGGATTATCTTGGTGTCCAAAATATTGATTTGTTTACTAACGGTCATATGGCACTTGAACTTTCTTTGCAGGCAATGAATTTGCAGGGAGAGGTAATAACAACTCCATTTACATTTGCATCAACTACCCATGCAATTGTGCGCAATGGGCTAACACCGGTGTTTTGCGACATAAATCCTGATGATTACACAATTGATGTAACCAAAATAGAGAGTCTTATAACGGATAAGACCTGTGCCATTATGCCTGTTCATGTTTACGGAAATATTTGTAATATTGACGAAATTCAGAAAATTGCAGATAAATACGGCTTGAAAGTTATTTATGATGCCGCACATACCTTTGGTGTGAGATACAAAGGTAAGGGGATTGGCGGTTTTGGTGATGTTTCCTGCTTTAGTTTTCATGCTACAAAGGTTTTCAATACAATTGAAGGCGGTGCGGCTTGTTTCAAAGACCCCGAATTTGGCCTTGATTTATACAGATTGAAAAACTTTGGCATCAGAGGTCCGGAAGTTGTTGATGCAGTTGGTGCTAACGCTAAGATGAACGAGTTTTCTGCAGCTATGGGCATTTGCAATTTAAGACACATTGAAGAGGAAATAAGTAAACGGAAAAAAGTTGTTGACAGATACAAGGAACATCTTGAAAATATTGACGGAATTAAGCTGTCGCCTGTTCAAGATGATGTTGTCCCAAATTACGCATATTTTCCTGTTGTGTTTGATGAAAAGGTATTTGGGTCAACAAGAAATGAAGTTTTTGAGAAACTTGCAGAAAATGATATTTGTGCAAGAAAGTATTTTTATCCGTTAACGAATACTTTTGAATGTTTTAACGGTAAATTTGATGTCAGCAAAACACCTGTTGCATTGCACATAAGCAACATAGTTCTGACTTTGCCGTTGTATGCGGATTTACCGCTTGGAGATGTTGACAGGATTTGCAATATTATAATCGCTTGTAAGAAATAATACTACGGATGGTGATTCTATGAAAGGTATAATTTTAGCCGGTGGGTCGGGGACTCGACTTTACCCATTGACAAAGGTGACATCAAAGCAGCTGTTGCCGATATATGATAAGCCGATGATTTATTATCCGTTATCTACACTTATGCTTGCCGGTATAAGAGATATTTTAATAATATCAACGCCGTCTGATACACCAAGATTTAAGGATTTGCTTGGTGATGGCAGTAATTTTGGAATAAACTTGTCATATGCTGTTCAGGAAAAGCCGGAAGGATTAGCACAAGCTTTTTTAATTGGAGAGGATTTTATCGGTAACGATACTTGTGCTATGATACTTGGTGACAACATATTTTACGGTGGTTGGTTCAGAAAGTATCTTAACGATGCCGTCAGAGATGCGGAAAGTGGAAAAGCAACTATCTTTGGATATCATGTGAATGATCCTGAGAGATATGGAATTGTTGAATTTGATAAAGAAAAAAATGTAATTTCTGTTGAAGAAAAACCAAAAAAGCCAAAATCAAATTATTGTATAACGGGTCTGTATTTTTATGATAATCGTGTTGTTGAAATGGCTAAAAAGGTTAAACCGTCATCCAGAGGTGAACTTGAAATTACAGATCTTAACAGAATGTATCTGAACGAAAATGATTTAAAAGTTCAGATTTTAGGCAGAGGATTTGCTTGGCTTGATACAGGAACAACCGAAAGCCTTATGGATGCAGCTTTGTTTATTCAAACAATTCAAAAACGACAGGGTGTTGTTGTTTCTGCTCCGGAAGAAATTGCTTATCATGAAAAATGGATCAGCAAAGAAAAATTGTTGTGTTTAGCGGATTTGTATGGCAAGTCTCCTTACGGTCAACATTTAAAAACGGTGGCTGAGGATAAAATTTTATTTAATGGAGGATAAGATGACAATAATCGTTACAGGCGGAGCGGGTTTTATCGGCTCAAACTTCATTTTTCATATGCTCAAAAAATATCCGGATTACAGAATAGTATGTCTTGATTGCCTTACATATGCCGGCAATCTTTCGACGCTTGCTCCTGTTATGGATAATCCGAATTTCCGTTTTGTGAAAGAAAGCATTACAGACAGGGATGCTGTTTACAAGCTGTTCGAGGAAGAACATCCCGATATGGTTGTAAACTTTGCCGCAGAGAGCCATGTTGACCGTTCAATTGAAAATCCGGAAGTTTTTCTTGATACAAATATCAAAGGTACTGCCGTGCTTATGGACGCTTGCAGAAAGTACGGAATCAAGCGTTATCATCAGGTTTCCACCGATGAGGTTTACGGCGACCTGCCGCTTGACAGACCTGATCTTTTCTTTACAGAGGAAACCCCGATTCACACAAGCAGTCCGTATTCATCGTCAAAAGCCGGTGCAGACCTTCTTGTGCTTGCTTATTACAGAACTTACGGCTTGCCCGTAACAATCAGCCGTTGTTCAAACAACTACGGCCCTTATCATTTCCCGGAAAAACTCATTCCGCTTATGATTGCCAATGCTCTTGCGGACAAGCCGCTTCCTGTTTACGGTGAGGGTTTGAATGTTCGTGATTGGCTTTATGTTGAGGACCATTGCAAAGCAATTGACCTTATTATCCACAACGGCAGAGTGGGCGAGGTTTATAATGTTGGCGGCCATAATGAAAAAAGAAATATAGATATTGTTAAGATTATCTGCAAGGAACTTAACAAACCTGAAAACCTTATAACTTATGTAACAGACAGAAAAGGTCACGATATGCGTTATGCAATCGATCCGACTAAGATTCATAATGAACTCGGTTGGTTGCCTGAAACAAAGTTTGAGGACGGCATTAAAAAGACAATTCAGTGGTATCTCGATAACCGTGAATGGTGGGAAACAATCATTAGCGGCGAGTACCAGAATTACTATGAGAAGATGTATGGGGATAGATGATAGTATCCGAAGATAAAGCAAGGAGGATATGGTTTTGATTGAAGTAAATAACAAGGATTACTCAATATCAATATTAAGAGTTATTGGAATGATCTCCATTGTTCTTTGTCATTTTTTTGGATGGTTAAAAATAAATGCGCTTGCCCAATTTTTTAATTATGGTGTTTATTTGTTTTTGTTTATTTCTGGTTATTTATATACCAACAAACAAATCGACAATTATAAACAGTGGATTGTTACACGACTAAAAAAGATTCTTATTCCATATTACATTATCACGATACCTATATTGTGCTTACTCTACTCCAATAATCCTATTGATGTGTTTGAATTACTAAAGTATATTTTTTGCTTACAGGGCTTAAACTTTATTTGCAGTTTTCTTCCTTTTTCAGAGATATCTTTATTGGGCCATTTGTGGTTTGTTACAATAATTCTAATATGCTATTTGTTAACAATAATAATAAAGCACATTGAGAAACGGAACAATTCCTCGGAAGTCATTATTATCTCAATTATGATAGTTGTTTCGATTTATGATTTTGTGTTTACAAGTTTTAACCTTCCTCGTATTTATATGGGATATTTTATTACATATTTCATTGGCTATTATGTTGCAAGGTATAAACACAGTCAAAAACATAATACATTTATTATTTTTGGAGTTTTCTTATTCTTATTATCGATAATGGGTCGACTCGGTTGTAAACATTTTTTTGATGCTTCGAATCAAAATCTGTATATTGCAACTACATATATAACCCATCCAATGCTTGCAATTTCGGTTTATTTTATCGTGGATTATCTTACAAATAAAATAAATCTTTTGAATTCGCTGGCGAAAACAAAGTTTTGGCAGGTATTAGACAAGTATTCCTTCTTTGTTTATTTAATACATTATTTGTTTCTAAATGGTGCTACATCTGTAGATAACTTTGGATTTTCAAAAAGTATATCAATTCTTTTGTTTATTGTATTCACAGTGGTTAGTACTTTATTATTATATTGGATCAATCAGTTGATTCAAAGAAAGATATAATAAGAACGCATTAATGTAAATGAGCTGATAATTGATGTTATTATTTTGCAGAGCCAAATTTGATAATCATAAACAATTGAAGAATCGGATTGTTATGGCTTTTTAGTATAAACGGACATTATAACAACGAAAGGGTACCAGGATAGGAGAGAAATTCGTTTGGATTATAATCAAAAAGAAAGAAGAATTATCCAAGTCTTAAAAAAAGCGTGTTAGCCACTATGGTTAACACGCTTTTTTTATCGTTGTTATTTGTTTTCTTTTGCGACAATATAATCTTTGCTGTATCCGGATTCTTGGAGAAACTTGTTTGCATCTTTAAAGAAAGATACTATTACCAGTATAATTATAATGCCTATAGGGAAGGCGGCTATGATTGACACTGATTGCAGATTTGCAAGCGTTCCGTCTGAAAAAATCAATGCAATAGGGAAGAGAATAAATAAAACTGCCCAGAATACCCTCATAAATTTTCCGTTTTCTTCTTCAGAACGAATTGTTTTGTATGAATAGTTTGATACGACAAGTGTAAGAGTATCAAATGTGGTTGCGTAAAATGCTATCATACTTATAACGAGAAGAATTATGCCGATAGCCGGCCAGGGCAATGAATTGAATGTGTCAAGAATAGCCGAATAATTTATGCTGGAATCTACATTATAAATTGTATCTGCGAGTCCTGTACCATTTTCCATTTGCTGACCAAGGCCAAAATTACCCAATACTATAAATGATAAAAATGTTCCTGATAAGCCACAACAATATCCACCAAGGATAACATTTTTAATGCTTCTGCCCTTTGAAATTGTAGCAATAAAAAATGGGGTTGCAACACACCAAGCCATCCAATATGCCCAATAGTACATTGTCCAGTTTTGAGGAAAGCTGTTCTCTCTAAGCGGATCGGTATATGTTGCGAGATGGAAAAAGTTTTGGACAACATTTCCTATTCCGGAAACACCTGTTTCAAGTATATATACGATCTGTCCTCCGCCAACGAGTACATATACTAACAGAGCAAAGAATAGATAAACGCAGAAAGAGGCAAGTTTTGAGATTCCTTTTATACCAAATAATACAGTGATTGTATATGTAACTGCAATCAAAGCAAGTATCATTATTACAAGGCCTGTTGAATTAGGCAAGCCTGTTACTCTGCTTATTCCTTCGGAGAGAAGGGGTGTTGTAACTGAAAATGTGGTAGCAGTACCGCTGATGAGTGCAACTACGCAGACGATATCAATGACTTTTCCAAGTAATCCATCAACTTTATCACCAAATAAAGGTCTGCATGCTTCTGAAAATCTTTGCTTTCTTCTTCCTCTTATGTGTATCATAAATCCAAAAGAAACAGCAAGAACGATGTAAAAGCTCCACGCAATCGGACCCCAATGAAACAGGGGATATGCAGACGCCCACTCTTGTATAGAACCCATTTCTTTAACATGGCTTTCATTAGCATACATTGCCCACTCGCTCATAGAATAAAACAATACATCAGCCGCAAGTGTTGAGGTGAATATCATTGCACCCCATTTAAAATTTGAATACAAAGGTTTTTCTGTGTTACCTAATTTTATTTTCCCGAATTTTGAGAATGCAATACCTATTGTCAAAAGGAAGACTCCAAGTCCGAGCAAAAGATAATAGATACCAAATTCATTACTTAGGATTGAACGGATAGTTGTTACGACAGCGGTTGATTCCTTTGGTAATGTCATAAATGTTATAAACAAAGCCAATACAATCGTTGTTGGAATTATAATTATCGGCAGTTCAATATTTTTGACCGCATTTTTTAATTTGTTCATTTATTTATTTGCCTCCATGTTTTTGTATTGTACACATACTCGTATTTTTTTTTATTTACAACAAATGTAAAACCAATAGCTGATATTTTATCAGGGGATTTCAATACACTAATATTTGTAATGTCAGATTCACCGCAATTAAGATTTTTAGCGATTGTTTTAAGAATCTTTGAATGTGTATTATCAATATAAGAAGTATCAAATTTTCTTAATTCATCAAGGCTGTCAAATTCAAAAATATAACCTTCTTGATATTTTTGAATTTTTAGTTTTAATGTATCAAGATGCTCCAAATAAATTGTTTCCCACAGTTTATCCTTTGTTTCTGGCATATCATAAACATCTTCAAGAATTTTTACAAATTTATTTGAAAATTCATTACTCCAGAAGACATGTCCAATCATATACCATGAATTTGAGCCACCTATAGTCACATCATCTATATAACCGTTGTTGTCAGTGTGAATACACCACTCATCAGTATAGCCCTTTGAGAACAAGGCTGAATAAAAGGGAAATTCGATAGTTGATTTGAACGGATTAGTCGGAAAATAGTTATCCGCTGAACAGATATAAGTATTTTTTAAATATTTTTTTGCCGCATAAATACTTGAGTTATTATTTCGCTTATCATAATCATCATTTTCAACAATGATTATATTGTATTTTTCTTTTAAATAATAAAAAAGTTCTTTTTTATATCCTGTAACTACAACAATTTCATTGATGCCTGCCTCGTTTAGCTGACGGATTTGTCTTTCGATTAGTACCTCACCTTTTACAGTTATCAATGCTTTTGGCAGTTCATAGGAGAGGGGAACGAATCTGCTGGATGTTCCTGCTGCCATTATAATTGCATTATCAACTTTATAGCTCATTAAACATCACCGTCACCTTGTAATTTTTTAATTTCAGATGATACTATCTTATAGTAATCTTTTGCATATCTGTATTGTCGAAGCGAATATTCTCCAAAGTCAATTCCAAGATTTCTTTTATATTCGCACCAATTACTCCACAATAAACCGCAAGTGGCGATATAACAATAAATTTTTATCCTTGTTATTTCAGTACACTTTCCTTCAAAATAAATGTCTATTAGTCTGTCAATTTGTGACTTATCATACAAGGAATAAATACAAAACATAGCAATATCAACATGTGGATCCTGCATACCTGAATATTCCCAATCAGTCAATTGCAATTTTTCCTCAGAATCACTGTCGTTTTTGTAAAACAGAAAATTATCGGAAATTGCGTCAATATGAGTTAATACATACTCCGACTTATGTTTATCTATAAAGTTTTTTAATGATAAAACATTCATTTTTACATTTTGATAATCACGATAAACAGACGGTTGTCCTTCCCAAAGACTTTCATAAAATTCGATTTTTTCAAATATATTGAATTCGTGTCTTACTGTGAGCTTTGCATTGTGAAATTTTCGTAAAAGTTCCATACATTGTGTTAAATCATCCACATCGTCGGAATTACAGCTTCTTACATTTTCTAAAAATCGTGTAATTTTATACCCGTTTTCAGGATTTATATACACAGGAGTATCGCAAATGTTGATTTTACTTATACTTGAATAAACTTCCGCCTCTTGTTTTCTGTTTATAAGATTATCAGTACCTTGTCCCGGAATACGCATAATATATTTTTGATTTTTACATTCAAATAAGAACGAACGATTTGTCATTCCTTTTTTTAGAATCTGTATGTTTTTAATTTCTGATGAATTACACGATAAAATGCTTTCAATTGTTTTGATGGCATCGGAATTAAGTTGATTTGAATTACTGTCAAGTTCTCTTAATTCTTCGTATGTATTTATTTCAAATGCTTCGGAAGTACGAATGATTCTTCCTTTAACTATCATTCTCCCTTTATTAAATAATGATTCTTCCCAAAACAAATTATCGTTCCCCGCATTTTCAAGAAGAATACTCATGTTCTCGGAAATTTCAGAAGAAATATTTTCATTCAGATAGCAAACTCCAATCATTTTGTTTCCTTGTTGTGGATGAGATACGGTAACAAGCTCTTTATTTCTGTTAATGCGAACATTGCTGTCATTAGTGTTATAATTACTAACCATATACCAAGAATAAGGCTCATATTTACTGTACGGATTACTTCTAAACCATATATCACAAGGAATGATGTAAGAATTTGATAAATATTTACTTGCGAGACTTAATGAATAAAGATTGTTTTTTGTCGTATATTCAGTGTTGACGATAAGCTTTATATTGTATTTGTCGACCAAATAGTCGTACATTTCTTTCATAAATCCTACGATTACATAGATTTCAGAGATTCCAACCTCGTTGAGTTGTTTAATAGTTCTTTCAATTAAAGGTTCCCCGTGAATTTCTATCAAACCTTTCGGTATTTCAGAATTGATAGGAGCCATTCTCATACCAAATCCGGCTGCAAGTATTATTGCTCTTTTAGGTCTGTGTTTTTTTATTATATCATTGGATATTTTAGTAAGGTTAAGATTTGAATCAATGTAACCGTATTCTTTTAATTTTGCCAAAGATTTGTTTATTTTGCCAAGAGAACAATTACATTCATCAGCAAGCATTCTTTGAGTGGGATTAGTAGTAAAACAAATTGCTTTTAAAATATCGTAGTCATAGGTGGTTAATTTAATGTTCATAACTTTACCTCTTTTGAATTTCGTGAACAAATAAATTATACTACATAAAAACATTTTGTCAATAAAAAATCATCCCAACTTTATATTCAACCATAAGTCGGGACGATTTTTTAGTGTTACTTCTTCTTTTTCAATTCATTTTTAAAGCATTTTTTATCGAATGAGGGGTTGAAGGCGTAGAAGTTCTTTTCGTTGAGTTTATCGGTTAAGAGGCGGAGATTTTCGCCGAAGCGTTGGTAGTGGACAACCTCACGGGCACGCAGAAAGCGAATCGGATCTTTTACATCGTAGTCATCGCAGAATCTGAGGATGTTATCGTAGGTTGTTCGGGCTTTTTGCTCAGCCGCCATACTTTCGTGGAGGTCGGTTATCGGATCGCCTTTAACCTGCATTGATGCAGCTGTATAGGGAAAACCTGCTGCCGCCTGTGGGAAAATTCCGGTTGTGTGGTCAACAAAGTAATCGCCGAAACCCTGTTCCTTGATTTCATCCTCGGTGAGGTCTTTCGTCAGCTGATATACTATTGCACCGATCATTTCAAGATGATTAAGTTCCTCTGTGCCTATGTCGGTGAGAGTGCCTTTGAGTTCTGGCAAGGGCATTGCAAATCGTTGACTCAGATATCGCAATGACGCACCCAACTCACCGTCCGGACCGCCGTATGGCAGAATGTTACTTATTTTGACTGAGAAATATGTTGAGGTGGGAGGCTTTGCGGTCAAATATTATTCTTTCTGTAATTATGGATAGTAAGTCGTTTTGCATTTTTAAGGGATAATTTTCTTTAATCGTGAAAGCATCATTGATTAAATTATTCTTTACAAGAATATTGATTGCTTTAATTACAACTTTTTCAATCTTTTCAATTCTTACGCTGTGCGATGAATGGCAGTTGCCGTGAATGTAGGCGGAGCATTGGAGAAAATTATTTTTAATCGGAACGAGGGTTGAATTGCAGTTTGAACACTTGACAAGATTTTGAATGAGGTGTCTAATTTCAGTTTGTTTATGGGAATGTTCTCTATTTATTATTCTTTGTAAGAATAATATTTGCCTTGTTTGTTCAAAAATCACTTCATCAACAATCGGTTCGTGAGTGCCGTTTGAAATTATCAAATTTTCGTTATAGAAATCTCTGCCCGTTTTGCAGATTGGATTCCACCTGATTTTGCCGATATAAACGGGATTTTGCAGAATATATTCAATGGCACGGCAATCCCAGCGGTTGCCCTTGGCGGTTTTGATTTCTGACGAATTCAAGTTGTCACAAATCATATTTATATCTTTATTATTCAAAAAATCGGCAAAAATTTTACTGACAATTCGTGCTTTTTCGGAATCAATTATAAGCTTTCCGTCTGTCACTTTATAGCCAAAGGGCGCAATGCTGACGATACCTCCACGCTCGGCTTTTTCGGTCATTCCTCGCCTTACCTCACCCGAAAGCCGAATCGAATAGTATTCGTCCGACCATTCGATAATGCGTTCAATCAGCTTGCCGAAAGGACCGTCATCAACGGGTTCGGACACACTGATGACTTCAATACCGTTTTTCCTCAACAGCGATTTATAGAAAATGCTTTCCTCCTGATTGCGGGCGAATCGTGAAAATTTCCAGACAAGTACGGCTGAAAACAGGAGAGGCTTTTGCTTTGCAAGGCTTATCATTCGGTTAAATTCAGGTCGCTTGTCGGCATATCTTCCCGAAATTCCGTTGTCACGAAAAATGAAATTTTCGTCAATCAGATAGCCTTTTTCATCGGCAAATTTTCTGATGATTTTTAGCTGGCTTGACGGTGAAAGCTCAGTTTGATTTTCGGTTGACACCCTTATGTATGCCGCCGCAAAGTGATTTTTATTGTGATTTCCAGACAAATTAATCACCTCTTTAAAGAATAATTCTTTTATGCAATAATATGCCTGCGATTGGAAGAAAATTCTTCGGCAAATTTCTCGAAAACACTTTACTTTGCTAACGCACTAATGTATAATATACAGAGATTGTTTTGCAAGGTGATTTGCAGAACATAGGTAGAGAGTATATCAGATTACGGAGGAATAATTATGAAAAAGAAAAAGTTACTTTCTGTACTTCTTGCAGGTGCAATGTCAGCGTCAATTTTTGTAGGTTGCGGTTCTTCTGCAACGGACTGGGATTATATCTCAAACAAGGGAGAGCTTGTTATCGGTGTTACATATTTTGAGCCGATGAACTACCTTGATGCAGACGGCAAGCTTACAGGTTTTGAAACTGAGTTTGCAGAGGCAGTTTGCGAGAAAATGGGCGTTACTCCAAAGTTCCAGAAAATTGACTGGGATTCAAAAGAGGTTGAGCTTAACTCAAAGACAATCGACTGCATCTGGAACGGTCTTACAATTGATGACGACAGAAAGTCAACAATGGATATTTCAACTCCTTATATGGAAAACAAGCAGGTTATGGTTGCAAAATCTGATGTTGCAGACAAAATCAAGTCAGCAGATGATCTCAAGGATAAGACAGTAGTTGCAGAGAAGAAGTCAGCAGGTGAAACTGTTGCTCAGACAGACGAGTTCTTCTCAAGTGCAAAGTATGTTTCAGTTGACGCACAGGCTAAGGCTCTTCTCGAGGTTAAGTCAGGCACAGCAGATGTTGCGGTTATCGACTATGTAATGTCAATCGGTACACTCAAGAGCGGTTCTGACTACGCTGACCTCAAGGTTGTTGACGGCAAGGACTTTTCACCTGAACAGTACGGTATTGCACTTCGTAAGGACAGCCCCGAAACACTCAAAAAGCTTAACGATGCTATTCAGGCAGTTGCCGATGACGGCACACTTGATAAGATTGCAGAGAAGTACAGCCTTCAGGATCTTCTTCTTGTAAAAAAGAAATAATTTAATTAAAATAAGCTTGTACATACAGGGCGGACTATGTTCGCCCGTTGTGCTTTTTATTGATTATAAATTTACAGGTTCAAATTTGTAAGCCTTTTGATATATTCAAAACTGAAAATACTTGGATAGAGTGGTATATAAAATGGATCAATTTTTTAATGTAAGCGGTCAGTTGCTTGAGGGATTCGGCGAAAACTGTGTAATTTTCATTGTAACCCTGCTTGCGGCAATTCCGCTCGGACTTATTATCTCAATGGGTTCAATGTCAAAATTCAAGCCGTTAAAATGGCTGACAAAAACATTTGTGTGGATAATCAGAGGTACTCCGCTGATGCTCCAGCTTTTCGTAGTGTTCTATGTTCCGCCGCTTGTGTCAAACGGCAGTGTGACATTTGCACGAATGAATGCCGCACTTATCGCATTTATAATCAATTATGCCGCATATTTTTCTGAAATCTTCCGTGGTGGTATCGAGTCTGTTCCAAAGGGACAGTACGAGGCAGGTCAGGTGCTCGGCATGACAAAGGGTCAGATTTTCTTTAAGGTTGTGCTTTTGCAGGTTGTAAAGAAAATTACTGCACCCATGGGCAACGAAATTATTACTCTTGTAAAGGATACTTCGCTTTCAAGCGTTATCGCAATTCCGGAAATTCTTATGAGAGCAAAGGACTTCTCAATGCAGGGACTCATCTGGCCGCTTTTCTATTCGGCAGTATTCTTCCTCGCATTCTGCGGAATTCTTACCTTGCTTTTCTCATTTATCGAGAAAAAGCTTGATTACTACAAGGGTTAAGGGGGAAAGGTTATGTCTTTGTTAAATGTTGAAAACATCCGTAAAAGCTACGGCAAAACAGAGGTTTTGAAAGATATCAGCTTTTCTCTTAAAAAGGGCGAGGTGCTTGCGATTATCGGTTCATCGGGTTCGGGCAAGACTACGCTGTTAAGGTGTCTTAATTTTCTTGAAACTCCGGGCAACGGCAAGATTTCCGTCAATGACAAAGTGCTTTTTGACAGCAATGACAGCTCTGCAAAGAGCGACAGCGAAATCAGAAAAAGACGGCTTCACTTCGGACTTGTGTTCCAGTCATTTAACCTGTTTCCGCAGTATACGGTTATCGAGAATATTATGCTTGCTCCAAAGCTTGCCGCAAAAGAGCAGATAAAGCAGACAGGCGAATATATGGGCGCAAAAAGCTATAAAGAGGCTCATGAAATTATCAAGAGCAATGCAAAGTCTTTGCTTGAAAGGGTAGGACTTTCCGAAAAGAGCGAGTCATATCCTTGTAATCTCAGCGGCGGTCAGCAACAGCGTGTTGCAATTGCAAGAGCGCTTGCGCTCAATCCCGATGTGCTCTGCTTTGACGAGCCTACCTCCGCACTTGATCCCGAACTCACGGGTGAGGTGCTTAATGTTATCCGCAGTCTTAAAACCTCCGACAGCACAATGATTGTTGTAACTCATGAGATTGAGTTTGCAAGAGATGTTGCCGACAAGATCATTTTTATGGCTGACGGTGTAATCGCCGAAGAGGGCACTCCCGAACAGGTAATCAACAATCCGCAAAATCCAAGAACCCAGGCATTTTTGTCAAGGTTCAACTGATAACTGAATATTAGGTGAGGAAAGCACTCGAAAGGGTGCTTTTTTACATATTTTTACAAATAACCTTGAAAAGTTTATGCCATTGTGCTATAATAATCGTGTCGTTCACTGACGAAGGCACAAAGCCTGAAAAAATGAGAAATCCCGATAGGGAAAACGGAGGAAAAACAAATGAAAAGAATTTTCACAATCAGCGTTGCGGCTGTTATGGCACTTCTTATGGTGCTTTCACTTACAGCCTGCGGTAATTCAACACTCGGCTATTACAAGCTTACAAGTGCAGAAGCAAGCGGTATGAGCTTTGACAGCAGTACTCTTGCCGCTGTCGGTATGGACAAAGGCTACATTCTTCTTAAAGAAGACGGCAAGGCTAAGCTTTCTGCAGCCGGTCAGGAGCAGGAGCTCACATACGATGACAAGAACTTTACAGCAGGGAGCGAGAGCATTCCATACACACTCAAAGACGGTGTTATTACAATGGAAAAAGACGGTACAAAGCTCGTTTTCACATTTGACGCTAACTTCAAGCCCGAATCTTCTGATTCAGAGTCATCAAAGTAATTAAAACTTAATGGTGCAAAAATTTCGGCAGTCCAAATCGGACTGCCGTTTTTGTATAAACCAAAAAACAAGGGCAGCGGAATTTCGCTGCCCATAATTTTTATAAGATTTTATCAGTCTGAAAGACACTCGTCAAGCGCATCAACAATTGCGTGCCTGTCCATATGCTGACCGATGAATACAAGCTTGATTTCTCTGTCGCCGTATTTTTCGTCCCACTTTTCAGCCATATCGGGATACTCTGCAAGATAGAGCTTCTGCTGTTTCTTTGGGAATGCGGCAAGCCACTTGCCCTGTTCCGTAGCAGTAATCTGAACACCTGCCTGCTCAAATACATAAACATCTTCTCTCTTGTCATCAAACCAGAGAACACCCTTTGCACGGACTACGCTCTTTGGCCAGTTCTCAACAAACTGCTGGAGCTTGTCCTGATTGAAAGGACGAATGCGGTGGTAAACAAATGAACCGATGCCGTACTCCTCTTCACCGTCCTCATGATCGTGGTCGTGGTGACAGCAATGGCCGTGTTCGTGGTCGCAATGAGAGTGGTCAAGGCCGTCCTCATCATGGTCATGGTTGTGATGCTCATGTTCGTCATGGTCTTCATCATGGTGGTGATGGTGGTGATGATGACCGTGACGGTCTGTATCCTCGTCATCTTCATCCTTATCATAAATCTGAGCCCAACCTGCGGATGCGGCTGTTTCTTCAAAATTAAAGCACTTTGTATCGAGAATATCCTTAACTTCAACCTTGCCGAACTGTGATTCAATAATTCGTGCCTTTGGCTGAAGCGTCTTAATCATAGCCTTAACTCTCTTGAGCTGTTCCTCTGTTACCTTGTCAACCTTGTTGAGGATGATTGTTGAACAGAACTCAATTTGCTGGATAAGAAGGCTTTCAACATCTTCTTCGTCAACATCCTCCTTGAGGAGATCGTCGCCGCAGCCGAATTCCGTTGCCATACGGAGTGCGTCAACAACTGTAACAATGTTGTCAAGACGGACAAGCTCGGGAATATTGTTTTCCTTATCGCCCTCAAGAACCGAGATTGACTGTGCAATCGGGAGGGGTTCGCAAATACCGCTCGCCTCAATGAGAATGTAGTCAAACTTGCCTGACTTTACAAGGTCTGTAATCTGGTTGATAAGGTCAACGCTCAAAGTACAGCAGATACAGCCGTTTGTAAGCGGAACAAGGTTAGTATCTTTCTGAGTAACAACGCCTGCCTTTTGAATAAGCTCTGCGTCAATGTTTACTTCACCGATATCGTTTACGATAACGGCACACTTGTAGCCCTCCTGATTGCCGAGGACATGGTTGATAAGAGTAGTTTTGCCTGCACCGAGATAACCTGTAAGAAGAGTTACGGGAACAGGAAGCTTAATATTAGCCATATATTTCATTTCCTTTCGTTGAATTGTGCTTATTAATGCGGATTACCGCTGTCCTTAAATATAACACTTTGCAAAATTATTGTCAATACAAAGTACGGAGTGCGGTCAATACGAACAGCTGATTATTGCTGTACATTTTGTGTTTTTTGTATAATCACCTTTTATTTATTTCGGTTTTATGTTACAATAGTCAAAAGTAATTTTACGGAGATAGATTATGATTGTACTTGCATCTGCTTCACCACGGAGAAAAGAGCTTTTAAGTTTTATAACAACCGATTTTAAAATTGTTCCCGCAGACATTGACGAAACGGTTGAGAACAATGTTCCGCTTGAAAAGCGTCCCGAATATCTTGCCGTCAAAAAGGCATTGCATATTTCAAAAAACGGCTATGAAAAAGATATTGTAATCGGTTGTGACACAGGAGTTTTTGTTGACGGTAAAATGCTCGGCAAACCCAAGAACAGGGAAGATGCCGAGAATATGTTAAAACTGCTTTCGGGCAGACAGCACAAGGTTATCACGGGTTGTTGTACCGTTAAAAACGGTGCTGCAAAATCATTTTCCAATGTAACGCTTGTTGAATTTTTTGAACTTTCCGATTCGGAAATTGATGAGTACATTGCAACTGGCGAGCCTTTTGACAAGGCAGGTGCATACGGAATACAGGGCAAAGGTTCTTTGCTTGTAAAGAAGATTGACGGCGACTATTTTAATGTTGTCGGACTTCCCGTAAGTGAATTAAACAGGATTTTGAAAAAGGAGTATTCATATGAATGATAATATAAATAAAACAGTCAATGAAATTCTCGAAAGCTATTCAAAGCATGAACAGACTTGCAGACTTTCGGAGGATAACATTATCAACAAATCTGTGCTTATTCAGGTGCTTGAAGAAATCCGCAAGCTGTTGTTTCCGGGCTACTTTGACAAGAACAGAGTAAGAGAAGAATACATCGGCTATATTGTAGGCGACAGAATAGAATTTATTCAGTACAACCTTAAAAAGCAGATTGCAAAGGCTTTAAAGGGTTGCGAAAAGTGCAACGACCTTTCATATGACGAGGTTATGGAAAAGTCAGAAAAGCTGGTTTATGAGTTCCTTTCAAAGATTCCGTCAATCCGTGATTACCTTGCAACAGATGTTGTTGCGGCCTTTAACGGCGATCCTGCCGCATACAGTACGGATGAAATCATTCTCTGCTATCCCGGATTTTTTGCAATCATGGTTTACAGAGTGGCACATGAATTGTGGAAGCTTAAAATCCCGATGATTCCGAGAGTGCTTTCGGAGTACGCACACGGGCTTACGGGAATTGACATTCACCCGGGTGCGACAATCGGCAAATATTTCTTCATCGACCACGGCACAGGTATCGTAATCGGTGAAACAACCGAGATAGGCGAGAATGTGAAAATCTATCAGGGTGTAACCCTCGGTGCGTTGTCAACAAGAAAAGGTCAGCAGCTTAAAGGTGTTAAAAGACATCCTACTATCCGTGATAATGTTACAATCTATTCGGGTACAACTATCCTCGGCGGTGAAACCGTAATCGGCAAGGGTGCAACAATCGGCGGTAACGCCTTTATCGTGAACTCAATTACTGAGGGTATGAAAGTAAGCATTAAAAACCCCGAACTCCAGTTCAGCCCCGACCTTTCGGAAAACAATCAGGACAAGTATTGGTATTGGATGATTTAAGCTTACGCTTTAATGGAAAATTGAAAATGGAAAATTGAAAATTTTGGTCGGGAAGAAAGTTTTGTGTAGAACAAACTCCACATTCCCGACCGTATTCATATTGATTTGCTTTGCAAATCATTTATATGAACAAAATTCTATAAAAGAACAATTTCGTAGGGGCGGATATCATCCGCCAGTTTGATGAAACCTTATGTTTATCAAAAATGTTTTGATGTAGAAAAAATTGTGTATTGTCAGTAGGAGCGTTCATTGGACGCCCGCATTGATGAATGTTTTTGTTTAATCACATATTTTTTGATGTGATTAAAATTGTGTATCCAAATGTAGCGGCGAACACGGTTCGCCAATTGTATCGTGTGTAAACACGATACAAATAAATATGCATAGTTTCAAAAATAACCGAACATTAAAAATGCTTTAACAGAAATGCAACCTCATTTTAAACTAATTATGAACAGATATCTTAAAGAAACGAAAATGTTGGATTATTCAAATCCTAACATACAGCAGTTAATTGAAAACAGAAAATGGCTTGCAATGCATGAATTTGACAGACTGAAATCAATTTATAATTTTGTCCGAGATGAAATACTGTTCGGCTACAACATTGATGACAACATTCCTGCTTCAAAAGTTTTGAAAGAAGGTTTTGGACAATGCAACACAAAGGGAACTTTGTTTATGGCTTTGCTCAGAGCGTGCAATATTCCCTGTCGGGTACACGGATTTACTATTGACAAAAAACTGCAAAATGGTGCAATGACGGGAATTGTCTATAAAAACGCTCCGCAAAATGTGTTCCATAGTTGGGTTGAGGTGTATTTTGAAGATAAATGGTACGAACTCGAAGCGTTTATTCTCGACAAAAAGTATCTAAACAATTTGCAGAAAATTAACAGCAGTTGCTCGGGTGCATTTTGCGGTTACGGTGTTGCCGTTAAAGATTTCAAAAATCCTGTCATAGATTTCAACCGAAATAATACATATATTCAAAGCGAAGGTATTAATCAAGATTTCGGTGTTTATGATTCTCCCGACGATTTGCTAAAAGAGCATCATCAGCAAATGTCACCACTGAAGGCTTTTTTGTATAAAAATCTCGGCAGACATCTGATGAACCGCAATGTAAGAAAAATTAGAAATTTTTAATTGAAAATTAAAAATGGAAAATTGAAAATTTTGGTCGGGAAGAAAGTTTTGCGTAGAACAAACTCATATTCCCGACCGTATTCATATTGATTTACCTTGCAAATCAATTGATTTGCAGACAAAATTCTATAAAAGAATAAAACTGTAGGGGTGTTCATTGGACGCCCGCCTTGATAAATGTTTTTGTTTGAACACATATTTTTTTGATTCGATTAAAATTGTGTATCCTAATGTAGCGGCGAACCGTATTCTACGAAAACTGATTAAAAGGTGAACTAAAATGTTAAGACTAAGACCGTACAAAAGCTGTGATTCAAAACGCATAGCCGACTGGATTAAAAATGAAGAAACTTTTGTAAAATGGGGCGGTGAAAGATTTGGTTCGTACCCGATTAATGCAAAAATTATTGACGATAAATATAAACTCGATAACGGCGATTGCGTTGAAGAGGACAATTTTTACCCTATGACCGCCTTTGACGACAGCGGTGTTGTCGGACATTTTATAATGCGATACATAAACGGCAACAACAAGATACTTCGTTTCGGTTGGGTAATTGTTGACGATACGCAAAGGGGAAAAGGTTACGGCAAACAAATGCTTGAACTTGGACTCAAATATGCCTTTGAAATTTTGGGTGTCGAAAAGGTCACAATCGGCGTTTTTGAAAACAATATTCCTGCGTACAAATGCTACAAATCAATTGGTTTCAATGAAATTGCTACCGACTGCTACGAAATCGAAACCGTAAACGGCGAAGAGAGTAAAATAATCGAACTCGAAATCACAAAAACCGATTATATAAACCACAACAAAAGGAAGTGACAATATGCCCGACTTTACAGTACGATACGCTAAGAAATCAGAACTTGAGCGTGTGAATGAAATTCGTTATCAGGTCAACAGGGTTCACTCAAACGGCAGACCTGATATATTCCGAGATGATTTCTGCGATGAGATGAAAAACATAGTATATAAAGTTTTTGAGAATGAATATTCCGATGTTATTGTTGCCGTGAACGGTGATACAATCTGCGGATTTGCAACCGTTGAATACATAGTCAAGGAAAAATCTCCGTACGGTTTGCAGAGAAAATTCTATCAGATTGCTGAATTCGGAGTTGATGAAAACTTCCGCAGAATGGGTGTTGCAACCAAGCTGATAAATTTCTGCAAACAAGAGGATAAGATAAGAACAGAGGCTTTGACAGGCTTGAGCTTGATGTGTGGGAATTCAACGAGGGTGCAATGAAGTTTTACGATTCCGTAGGATTCAAAACCTACAGAGAATACAAGGAAATGGATATTTAAACCGAAAAAATCCGTATGAAGATTGCTCCATACGGATTTTATTTTGTGTATCAAATTTTATTTATCGCCATTTAAAGGTGACGAGTCCGTAAACATAGATAAATGCGATAGCTGTAGGAACTACATATTTGAAAATCGGTTTCATCCACGAACGCACTTTCATACCGATGCCCATGTTGGCTTCTTTAATGAAGTTATCCCAACCCCAGCCGAACTTGTTGCAACAGAACAGAGCAAGCACAAGAGAACCGAGAGGAAGAACATTTGTGGAAACAATGAAGTCCCAAAAATCAAGCCATGTTGTACCCTCTGCAAACGGCTGAAAATGAAGAACGCTGAATCCGAGAGCCGTTGTGAGTGCAAGCACAAACACTACAATTCCGCAAATAAGACTGCCTTTTATTCTTGACCAGCCTGTCAAATCACGAATCATTGCAAGAATATTTTCGCAAACACCCAAAACGGTTGACATTGCCGCAAACACCATAAACAGGAAGAAGAGCGAACCCCATATTCTTCCGCCGGGCATATTGTTGAACACGGTTGCCATTGTGTCAAACAAAAGGTTCGGACCTGAATTAACTTCAAGGTTGTAAGTAAAGCAGGCAGGGAAGATGATTATGCCTGCAAGCAGAGCTACGAGTGTGTCAAGAGAGATAACATTGATTGCCTCGCCCATAAGTGAATGGTCTTTGCCGATATAACTTCCGAAAATAGCCATACCGCCCATACCTGTTGACAGCGAGAAAAATGCCTGATTCATCGCACCCACAACAACATCACCGTTGATTTTTGAAAAGTCGGGTTTGAGGTAAAATGTCATACCCTCACCCGAACCGCTCAAAAACAGACTGTGGATTGCAAGCACAATCATAAGTGCAAGCAAAGCAATCATCATATATTTTGTTATCCTCTCAAGTCCGCCCTGAATGTTGAACGAGAGTATAACAAAGGCGATAACAACCGTTATCATCATAAAAATAACATTGACTGACGGATTTGCAATCATTGTGGTAAATCCGAGGTCACGGTTGTTACCCGTCAGAAAATTTATGAAGTAGTAAATTATCCAACCGCAAACAACTGTGTAAAAAGCCATAATTGCAAGGTTGCCCACAAGGCATGCCCAACCGAAACCGCCCCATTTTTGCTTTGGCTTTTCAAGTTTGCGGTACATTTTAATCGGACTTGTCTGTGCCGCTCTGCCCACCGAAAATTCCATTATCAAACACGGAATTCCCAAAACAATAAGACAGATGATGTACACAAGCATAAAACTTCCGCCACCGTATTGTCCGCACATCCACGGAAACTTCCACACATTTCCGCAACCGATTGCACAGCCTGCCGAAAGCATTATAAAGCCGAGTCGGCTTCCTAATTTTTCACGATTCACAACACAAGTCCTCCTGCCGAATTTATTTTATCTACACAATATTTTTTCGTCATAAATACTGCTCCTTTGTTTATTTTGCAATACAAAGAGTAGTATAGCAAATAAAATACCATTTGTAAAATTGATAAAACTGTGCTATAATAGCGAAGATATCGTTCGTATAAAAGAGGATTTAGTTATGGATACCAATGTGCTTAAAACCTTTGTAGCTGTGTGCGAATATTTGGGATTTTCTGCTGCAGCGGAAAAGCTCGGCTATACCCAGTCAACCGTTTCATCACAGATAAAACAGTTGGAAAGCGAGCTTAACACGGTGCTTTTTGACCGCTTTTACCACAGAATCAGCCTGACTTCCGACGGCATAACGGTTCTGCAACACGCAAGAGAAATTCTTGAATCTCACGAAAAGATGCTTGAAGATTTGCGTACCCCCGAAACAATTGAGGGCAACATTCGCCTTGCAATGTCAAGTTCTGTCTGCAACCGATTTTTTAAAGATGATTTTCTTGAGTTCAGAAAGCATTTTCCTAATATTCACCTTGTCGTTGTCGAAAGCGGTACAGAGCAGATGTTTGATATGTTACGCAAAAATGAGGTTGATTTGATTTTTACGCTTGACAGCCACATTTATGATTCGGAATTTATAATTTGTGCAGAGCATGAGGAAAAGGTTCACTTCTTTGCATCAGTTGACAATCCACTTTTGAATAAAGAAAATATTTCGCTAAAAGAATTATGCACCGAGGATTTTGTACTGACCGAAAGTAATATGAGCTACAGAAAATTGCTCAACAATGAACTTGCCGCACAATCGCTTGAAATTCGCCCTGTTTTGGAAATAGGAAATCCTCTACAAATTTGTTCTCTAATCAAAAACAGCAAAATGATCTCGTTCTTGCCTGATTTCATCACGGAGAATTACTACAATTCGGGAGAGATAAAACATCTTCCCGTCAACGATTGTGATGTTTCGGTGTGGACGCAGTTGCTTATCCACAAAAACAAGTGGAAATCTCCTGCGCTTAATGCGTTTATTGATTTTTATCGGGATGTTATACGAAAATAAAAAGTATCACATTTTGCCCTACGCACCGCCGTATTGCGTTATGATAATCTTGGCAAGCTTTGCGTTCGGCTTTTTGATATTGACGGGGTACTGTAACTTTTTTTCATAGACAAACATCAGCAATCCTCCTCGTTTTCCCACGGCCACGGTCCCTTTATCCAGCTCCACATATTGGTGCTTGTCATACTCTTTTTCAAAGGACCGAATTTTTCTTCATATTCTTCAACAAGCGGTTTCAATTTTTCTTTGAAACCGTTCATTTTTTGTATCATTGCCGTATCGTGCGGATGAGTGTCAAGATAAATCTGAAGGTCAAGTGCGGCAAATTCGTAGGTTGAAATTTTCTTTAAAAGAATTTCTCTTTCAGTCAAGTCCCTCACCGCATTTCTTTCCGTAGAATGGTTTGTTGAGAACGGGGAACATTGTACCCGACTCAAGTCCCTGCAACGGGCTGTAGGTTGGGGAGTCGAACTGCTGAAAGGGAACATATGCCATAGCCTCGCTCGTTCTCTTTGGCAGACTCGGTATTCCGTACTGCTGAGAAATAATTTCTTTAATATCCAATTTAATTCTCCTTTTTGTTCAAACTTATGAACATTGCTGTTCATTCTCATAATATGCCCGTTTCAAGCTTGTGTTTACATAATAAAAAAACAGAGCCGACAGCAATGCCGTCAGCCCTGATACAGAGGTTTTACCGTGAATATCCGATTAAATGTTAATTAACCTTTTTGGCAGAATTTGAAGTAACCTTTGCAATGATTGCAAAAACTATGCAAAGCACAATTCCGATTGCCGAAACGATGCCTACAAGAGTGAAGTTTGTGTTTGAAATGAGTGAAAAATCAAGCACACCGCTGTCGGGATTCTGAAGTGACGCAAAAACTGCAACAGCGTCAATAATTACGGCAACCATAAGTGAAAGAATTGAAATTGATGCCGAAACGGTTTCTGTAAGGTTCTTTTCAATTTTCTTTGCAACGCTGATTTTTTCACTTCTGAAGTTAAGACAGCCGAAAAGCCAGAATACAGCCGCCGCATTGATTATTGTTTCGGGAATCATATATGTAGCGTTGTAGCTGAGTGAATAGAGAAGTCCGTCAGTTGACGGGATTGAAACACCTGCCCATACGGTACAGCCTGAAATTACATGACAGATATATCTCAAAGCACAAACTCCTACAGTGCCTGTTACGGCAGCGGCAGACGGATTGCTGACCTTGTTTCTGAGAAAGCCTGCAAGACCGATAACCGTGAATGCAATTACATAGTCGAAGAGAATGATTGTTACGGCTGCCAAGAATGAAGTTGCGTATGAAAGGTTTGAAGCTCCCTGAATAAGCTGAATAATGCTGAATACAAATCCCGAAAGCAATCCCCATTTTACACCGTGACGATATGAGATAATTACAATCGGAACAATGCTGAATGCGGTAACACTGCCGCCGTAGGGAAGTTCAAGGATTTTTACAAAGCTTAAAACTGCCGCAAGTGCAATCATAATTGCACATTCGCACATAACAAGTGCATTTTTCTTATTGTTCGTTTTCATTAAAACTACTCCTTAAAATAAAATTCTCACGGAGAAAAAACACAACAAAAAAGGAGTATGCCAAAAAGACATACTCCAAGTGCGTACACTTCAAGCTTAATATGTCCCTTCGTTGGCATTATCCAAATCAGGTTGACGGTCGAAATCGAATTTCCTCTCAGCCGGTAACAGCTCCCGTTTTGTATGTGATTATTCTCACTCTGATTACGAATATTACACATCTTTAGGTTGTGTAATATCTGCACTATGATTATAAACTGTATTTGACAATTTGTAAAGCCTTTTGTGTGCAATGTTACAGATAATCGCATATTAATTGACAAACACTTTGCTTTTGTGATAATATGTATCCTGTGATTTTGCGGTTTATTGCCGAATGGCAGTACATTTTGCAACAATTGACAAACTAATTGAAGAAGGTTTTTTTAATGGACAGCAGATTTAATTCACCGGCTGAAATTGCGTCGCTGGTGTCAAAATCAGGTGTAACAAAATCAATGCTTTCTCTGCCGAAAATGATTTTGCTCGGACTTATGGCAGGCGCGTTTATCGCATTCGGCGGTGCGGCAAGCGATGTTGCAATGCACGGAGTTGCCGATGTGGGGCTTGCAAGAGTGGTTGCAGGCGTAATCTTCCCTGTAGGACTTATGCTTGTTGTGTTTACTGGAAGTGAACTCTTTACAGGTAACTGCCTTATGATTATTCCGACGCTTGAAAAGAAAATCAAGCCTGTTTCAATGATAAAGAATCTTGTTACGGTTTATATTTCGAATTTTGTCGGTGCAATGATTATTGATTTGCTGATATTTTTTTCGGGACAGCTCAATTATTCAAACGGCGGACTCGGTGCTTTTACAATCAAGGTTGCACTTGCCAAAACAACAATCAATCCTGCAACGGCAATTATCAGCGGCATACTTTGTAACATTCTCGTGTGCCTTGCAATCGTTATGGCAACAGGCGCAACAGATGCAATCGGCAAGATTTTCGGTGTATTTTTCCCGATTTGTGCATTTGTAGTCTGCGGATTTGAACACTGCGTTGCAAATATGTTCTATATTCCGACAGGTGTTATGGCGGCAATGAATCCCGAATATGTTGCAAAAGCTCAGGAGCTTTACGGTATTACGGCACAGCAATGTCAGAATCTTGCAAATCTTTCGGGTTGTGAATCTCTGCTGTTCGTTACAATCGGCAACATAATCGGCGGTATGATTTTTGTAGGACTTCCGCTCTATTTTGCCTATATTCGCAAAAAGAAAAGTGCTTAAAATACATAAACATAAATAATTCAAGGGAGCAGTCGTTTTGACTGCTCGTTTTCTTTTTAGTGCAAATTATTTAAAAGTATGTTATAATGAACCTTACAAAACAAAAACGGAGGATATAATGGATTATTCACAGATTCTTTCACAGCAGTTTAATATTAAAGAGGAGTATGCAAAGAACATCATCACATTGCTTGATGACGGCAACACTATTCCTTTTATTGCACGATACAGAAAGGAAATGCACGGTTCAATGGATGACCAGTTGATTCGTGAATTTGCCGAAAAGCTTGAATATTTAAGAGGACTTGACAAGCGCAGAGATGAAATCCGTTCACTCATTGACGCACAGGAAAAGCTCACGGATGAAATCAACCTTGCACTTGACAAGGCTGCTACACTAAGCGAACTTGAGGATATTTACCGCCCATATCGTCCAAAGAGAAAGACAAGGGCGTCAATTGCAAAGGAAAAGGGACTTGAACCGCTTGCTAACGATATTTTAAAGCAGGAAAAAGGTTTTGATCCGTCAAAGTCGGCAGTTGATTATATTGATGAAGAAAAGGGAGTTACCTCCGTTGAAGATGCAATTCAGGGCGCAATGGACATCATTGCAGAACTTGTGTCGGATAATGCGGAAATCCGTAAGAGAATAAGAAATCTTACAAACGCAAACGGTGTGCTTGTGTCTGTTGCAACAGATGAAGAAAAGGACAGTGTTTACAAAAATTATTATGACTACAAAGAGCCTGTTAAAAAGATTGCAGGTCACAGAGTACTTGCCGTGAATCGTGGTGAAAAAGAGGGATTTCTCAAAGTCAGCGTTGAAACCGACAGCGAAAAACCGCTTAATTCAATTTTCAGAGCAATGATTACAGACAAAAATCAGCTTTGTTCAGACATTATCCGTGAGGCTTGCACAGACGCTTATCAGCGACTTATTTATCCCTCAATTGAGCGTGAGGTCAGAAACGACCTTACAGATACCGCCTCCGAAAATGCTATGAAGGTTTTTGCCGTAAACCTCAAGCAGCTGCTTATGCAGCCGCCTGTAAAGGGCAAAACCGTGCTTGCACTTGATCCGGGATATCGCACAGGCTGTAAGACTGCCGTTGTTGACAGCACAGGCAAGGTGCTTGATACAACTGTAATTTATCCTACACATTCAGACAAAAAAAATCAGGAATCAAAGCAGACCTTGCTCCATCTTATCAAAAAGCATCATGTTGATATTATTTCAATCGGCAACGGTACTGCAAGCAAGGAAACCGAGATGTTCACAGCCGAAACAATCAAAGAGGCTGACCACCCCGTTTATTATATGGTAGTCAGCGAGGCAGGTGCGTCGGTTTATTCGGCATCAAAGCTTGCCGCAACAGAACTTCCCGAACTTGATCTCACACTCAGAAGTGCCGTGTCAATTGCAAGACGACTTCAGGATCCTCTTGCAGAGCTTGTTAAGATTGAGCCTAAGGCAATCGGTGTCGGTCAGTATCAGCACGATATGCCGCAGAAAAAACTCGGTGAAACACTTGACGGTGTTGTAGAGGACTGCGTAAACTCGGTTGGTGCAGACCTTAATACGGCATCGCCTGCACTTTTGTCGAGAGTGTCTGGACTTAACGCAACCGTGTGCAAGAATATTGTTGCTTACCGTGAAGAAAACGGTGCGTTCTCATCAAGAGCAGAACTCAAGAAAGTTCCGAAACTCGGACCTAAAGCGTTTGAACAGTGTGCAGGATTTTTGCGTGTTCCCGAAAGCAGAAATCCGCTTGATAACACAGGCGTTCACCCCGAAAGCTACAAGAGTGCAAAAGAACTTTTAGGACTTCTTGAATATTCTGACAAAGAAATAAAATCAGGCAACTTCTCCGATATTCAGCAGAGAGTAAAGGCAAAGGGAACAAAGTCACTTGCCGATGTTCTCGGAATCGGACTTCCAACCCTTGACGATATTGTAAAGGAACTTTCCAAACCGGGAAGAGATCCCCGTGACGAACTGCCGGCACCAATGCTCAGAAGTGATATTCTCGACATCAAGGATTTGAAAGAGGGAATGGAGCTTAAAGGCACGGTCAGAAACGTAATCGACTTCGGCGCATTTGTCGATATCGGTGTTCATCAGGACGGACTTGTTCACATTTCGCAGATTTGCGATAAGTACATCAAGCACCCGAGCGAAGTTCTCAAAGTTGGTGATGTTGTAAATGTAAAGGTTCTTTCAGTTGATCCCGAAAAGAACAGAATTTCTCTCACAATGAAATTTTAATGCGAATAAAGCAAAAAGCCGGTTATCCGCCGATTGATATTAAGTTTGCCGACAGAATTGCCTATTATAATGCTTTTGACGAATATTATATAAAGCATAATCTGTCTGCAATGGAAAAGCTTTTTGCAGGTTATGTCAACGAAAGATTGGATACCTATTTAAAAATGCTTAAAAGTAATTGACGAGGTGTGCTTATGAAAAAGGCGGTTGCAATAATTTGTACCATTGTTATTTTTGCGTTTTATTTAAGCGTGTCGAATTGTTGAATCAATCGAAAAGTGTATCGCCTTATTGAAAGCAGTTGAGTAAAAAACAAAGGCTGACGAGAAATCGTCAGCCTTTTGTGTGTAATATTCGGTAATTATTCAGCCTTTGACTGCATATGCTTTTCAAGGTGGTTTTTTAATGCGGCAAAGGTTTCGTCGCTGATAATGTGTTCCATTTTGCAGGCATCTGCGGCGGCAGTTTCGGGATTAACTCCGAGCAGAACAAAGAGCTTTGAAAGAACGGTGTGTCTTTCATATGTTTTTTCTGCAATTTCCCTGCCGAGGTCGGTGAGAATAAGCGAGCCGTCATCGCCGACTTTAAGATAACCGCCCTCTTTGAGAAGACCAACGGCACGGCTGACGCTCGGCTTTGAATATCCCATTTCTTCACATACATCAATTGATCTTATATAATTACTCTTTTTTGAAAGAACATATATTGTTTCAAGGTACATTTCACCTGATTCTTTTAATTGCATAGTCTGCACTCCTTTACACTGTCTAATCATATCATGATATGAACAAAAAATCAATAAAATTAATTGTGCTTTCAACAATTATGAAAAAACGATTTACCGAAATCAACAAAAATAATATCCGAATTACAGGCGTGAAATATTCAATTTGCCAAAATTCCAAATAAAATAAAATTTTTTCGCAAGCCTATTGACATATTTCGAGTTTTATAGTACCATATAATCGGTTAGCGAGAGCTAACCTTTGATTAACAAATATTGTTAGTATCTGCTAACTTAAAGGAGATTGATTTTATGATGCCTTTGATGTTTGCTAACACAGGTGAAACCAATATTATAAAGAAAGTCGGAGGTTCTCCCGAGGTTAAAAAACACCTTGAAAATCTCGGTTTTGTTGCCGGCGGAGAGGTTACCGTTATTTCTGCTCTTGGCGGAAATGTTATTGTTAATGTTAAAGAAACACGAGTTGCAATCAGCGAAGAGATGGCTCGTAAAATTATGATTTAATTATAATCTGTAAATGAACACACAGCGGAGTTGTTCCGAGAGGTGTTTTTTATACGGCTATATGCTGAAATTAAGACGGAGGAAACTGTTATGAAAACTTTAAAACAGGCAAAAGTAGGTGAAACCGTAAAGGTTGTTAAGCTTCACGGTGAAGGTGCTGTCAAACGCAGAATTATGGATATGGGCATCACAAAGGGTGTTGAAATTTACATCAGAAAAGTTGCTCCGCTCGGAGATCCGATTGAAATTACTGTAAGAAATTATGAACTTTCGCTCAGAAAAGCCGATGCTGAAATGATTGAGGTTGAGTAATTCGGACTTGCAAATTCTACGGGAGAAATCCCGTATTTTTATAAAATTACGGTTAGCTTTTGCTAATCTAAGAGAGGATAACTGATATATGGAAATTAAAATTGCTCTTGCAGGTAACCCTAACTGCGGTAAGACAACTTTGTTTAACGCACTCACGGGTTCCAACCAGTTTGTCGGTAACTGGCCCGGCGTAACTGTTGAGAAAAAAGAGGGTAAGCTCAAAAAGCACAAGGATGTTACAATCATGGACTTGCCCGGTATCTATTCACTTTCACCTTATACTCTTGAAGAGGTTGTTGCCCGTAACTATCTTGTCGGCGAACGCCCCGATGCGATTCTTAACATCATTGACGGTACTAACCTTGAAAGAAACCTTTACCTCACAACACAGCTTACAGAACTCGGTATCCCTGTTGTTGTGGCAATCAATATGATTGACCTCGTTAAGAAGAACGGCGATTCAATCAACATTGATGAGCTTTCAAGACAGCTTGGCTGTAAGGTTGTGGAAATTTCGGCTCTTAAAGGCACAGGCATTATGGAAGCTGCCGAGGCCGCAATCAAAGCCGCAGGCTCAACAAAGACAGTTCCCATGCACAGCTTTAACGGTGTTGTTGAACACGCAATCGCTCACATTGAAGAGGCTGCTGTTCACAATATGCCAGAGGAACAGCAGCGTTGGTACGCTATCAAGATTTTTGAGCGTGACGACAAGGTTCTTGCAAAGCTTGACATTCCGCAGAATGTTATTGACCACATTGAAAAAGATATTCAGGCGGCTGAAAAAGAGCTTGATGATGACGCAGAGAGTATCATCACTAATGAGAGATACATCTACATTGCCTCAATCATCAAGAGCTGTTATAAGAAGAAAAACAAGGGTAAGCTTACAACATCAGACAAGATTGATAAGGTTGTAACCAACCGTTGGCTTGGTCTTCCGATTTTTGCGGTTATTATGTTCCTTGTTTACTACATCTCGATGCAGACAGTAGGTACTGCCGCAACGGACTGGGCAAATGACGGTCTTTTCGGTGACGGCTGGCACCTTTTCGGTATCGGTTCATCACAGGCTGCCGAGGCTGAAGAAACTTACGGCGATTCAGATGCAATTATCGAGGCATTCAATGCTCAGTACGGTAATGACGACATTGCAGAAGCGATTGATCTTGAATCTGAAAATTATTCCGAAGATGCCGCTAAGGCCGCTCTTACAGAGCTCGTAAATCTCACACCTTCAGACGCAAGTGTTACATATTCTGTTCAGGATGAAGAAACTCTTGAAATTACAGAAACTCCCGATACTAAGAAATCTGCTCTTGAAGAGGCTGTTTCAAACTACCTCAACACAGATTATAAAGAGGGTTACGGTGCTCCCGATGCAGCAACATACGGAATCTGGGTTCCCGGTATTCCTGTTCTTATCGGCAACGGACTTGATGCAATCAACTGTGCAGACTGGCTAAACGGCCTTATTCTTGACGGTATCGTAGCCGGCGTAGGTGCGGTTCTCGGCTTTGTTCCGCAGATGCTTGTACTCTTTATTCTCCTTGCTTTCCTCGAAAGCTGTGGTTATATGGCTCGTATCGCATTCGTACTCGACCGTATCTTCCGTAAGTTCGGTCTTTCGGGTAAGTCGTTTATCCCAATGCTTGTCGGCACAGGCTGCGGTGTTCCGGGTATCATGGCGTCCCGTACAATCGAGAATGAGCGTGACCGCCGTATGACAATTATGACAACAACATTCATTCCCTGCGGTGCTAAACAGCCGTTTATCGCTATGATTGCAGGTGCTATCTTCGGTGGTTCACCGTGGATTGCAACATCGGCTTACTTCATCGGTATGGCTGCAATCGTAGTTTCAGGCATTATGCTTAAAAAGACAAAGATGTTCTCAGGCGACCCCGCTCCGTTTGTAATGGAGCTTCCGGCTTATCATCTTCCGACAGTAGGCAACCTTCTCCGTTCAATGTGGGAGCGTGGCTGGTCATTCATCAAGAAGGCAGGTACAATCATTCTCCTTTCAACAATCCTTGTTTGGTTCACAACATACTTCGGATTTGTTGACGGTACATTCCGTATGCTTGGTGAGGACGAAATCGGAAACTCAATTCTTGCCGCAATCGGTAACGGTCTGGCATGGATTTTTGCACCGCTCGGCTGGGGCAACTGGCAGGCAACCGTTGCATCTATCACAGGTCTTGTTGCTAAGGAAAATATCGTTGGCACAATGGGTATCCTCTATCCGGGCGGATGGACAGAAATCGGTGCCGCATTCACGGGTCTCAGCGGTTTCTCCTTCCTCCTCTTCAACCTTCTCTGTGCTCCTTGCTTTGCCGCTATGGGTGCTATCAAGAGAGAGATGAACAACATCAAGTGGTTCTGGTTCGCAGTCGGTTATCAGTGCTTGTTTGCTTATGTAATTGCATTTATGGTATTCCAGTTCGGTTCAATCTTTGCAGGCGGTCTTAATGTAATCGGTCTTATCTTTGCCGTTGCAGTATTTGCATTTATGATTTATATGCTTGTAAGACCTTACAAAGAGGCTACAACTCTTAAAGTTAAGCCGGCTAAGAAGTAATAAATTTATTGATTAACAATGGGAGGAATAAATATGTTGGAATGGTTAGCGGCTAATATCGGCACAATCATTGTTGCATTGATAGTTATTGCCGTGATTGCTTTTGTGGTTTTCCGTATGGTAAAAGACAAAAAAGAGGGCAAATCCTCCTGCGGTGCAAACTGTGCGCACTGTGCGTGTCACGGTGACTGCCATAATCATAAGTAAATGTTTTGTAGGGGGTACAGCTAAAAAGCTGTACCCCTTCTTGTTTGTTATTGAAATTATGAATTTGGTGTTGAAGAAATTATATGAGTAATGTGTATTCAGTACGATTATGAATCGTAAAAAATAATTAGAGGTGATACGAAATGTATCTTGAAATCAAAAACATTCACAAATTCTTCGGCACAGGTGAGAACAGGACAGAGGTTCTCAAAGGCATAAACTGCAATATTGAAAAGGGCAGTATTTGTGTTTTGCTCGGTCCGTCAGGTTCGGGCAAATCAACACTTCTTAACATTATCGGCGGTATTGAAACTGCCGAGGAGGGCAGTATCTCAATCAACGGCGATACAATTGAAAATATGAACGAAAAACAGCTTTCACTCTACAGAAGAAAGCACCTCGGTTATGTTTTTCAGTCTTACAACCTCATTCCAAACCTTACTGTAAGGGAAAACATTGAGGTCGGAGCATATCTCAGCGACAATCCCCTGAATGTTGACGATTTGATGAAAACGCTCGGACTTTATGAACACAGAAACAAAATCCCGAATCAGCTTTCGGGGGGTCAACAGCAGAGAACATCAATCGGCAGAGCAATCGTGAAAAATCCCGACTTGCTCTTGTGCGATGAACCTACGGGTGCTCTTGATTACAAAACTTCAAAAGAAATTCTCAAGCTGATTGAAGATGTAAATAAAAAGTACGGTAACACCGTTGTACTTGTAACTCACAATGATGCTATTAAAAATATGGCAGACAGAGTTATAAAACTCCGTGACGGTCAGATAAGACACGATATTGTCAATATGGAAAAAACTCCGGCACAAGAGCTTGACTGGTAGGAGGTGCGTTATGAGAAATCCTCTTACAAAACGAATACCCAGAGAAATAAAAAACGATTTGGGAAAATACATTGCACTTTTTCTTTTTCTGATTATAAGCATAGGTTTTATTTCAGGCTTTCTTGTCGCAGGCGACAGCATGAAATCCGCCTTTGACAATTCTTTTGAAAAGTACAATGTTGAGGACGGTCACTTTTGCCTTGCCGCAGAAATTGACGACAAAACAAAAGAAAATGTAGAAAACCTCGGCGTAAAACTCTACAAGAATTTTTATGTAAATAAAGACCTTGACAACGGCAATACTTTCAGATTATTCAAAGATCGTACAGATTTTAATGAGATTTCTGTTTTTGATGGCAATCTTCCCGAAAATAACGGCGAAATTGCAATTGACAGACTTTATGCAGAAAACAATGAAATTAAAGTCGGCGACAAAATTAAGGTTGCCGACAAGGATATGACAGTTTCCGCAACGGTTGCATTCTCTGATTACACATCTCTTTTCAAGAACAACACCGATATGATGTTTGATGCGAAGAAGTTTTCGGTTGCTGTTGTTACAGATTCCGATTTTAACAAAATTGCCGATGACAACTACACTTACTGCTATTCGTGGATTGACAATGACAAAAATCTTTCAGACAGCAGGAAAAATGACCTCGGTGATGATGTGAAAGAAGAACTTGCCAAAACAGGTATGCTTACAGATTTTGTAAAGCGTGCCGACAATCAGGCTATTATGTTCAGCGGTGACGATATCGGCAGTGACAAAACTATGATGCTTACATTGCTTTATGTTCTTATCATTGTATTCGGCTTTATATTTGCAATCACAAGCCGTGACACTGTCGAACAGGAAGCCTCGGTAATCGGTACACTCAGAGCGTCGGGCTACACAAGGGGAGAGCTTACAAGACATTACCTTGTTGTTCCCACACTTGTAACTTTTATTGCGGCTGTAATAGGCAATATTCTCGGTTATACGGCTATGAAAAATGTTGTGATGAATATGTATTATCACAGCTACAGTCTGCCCCCTTATCAGACCTTGTGGAACGGTGATGCGTTCATACTCACAACGGTGATTCCGTGTATCATAATTACACTTATCAATCTGTTTGTAATAGCAAAGGCATTGAGATTGCCTCCGCTCCAGTTCCTCAGACACGACTTCCATATGAAGAAAAAGAAAAAGGCGGCAAAGCTTCCGAATTTCAGCTTTCTTACCCGTTTCCGTCTGAGAATTATTCTCCAGAACATTCCGTCATACATAATTATGGTGTTCGGAATCATGTTTGCAGGTCTGCTGTTATTCTTTGGACTAGCACTCAATCCGTTGCTTGAAAACTACAAAACAGAAGTTGTAAACAATATGATTTGCGATTATCAGTATGTTCTGAAAGCCCCTGTTGAAACAAGCAATGACGCTGCCGAAAAATTCTGTATGACAACGCTTTACGAGTCAAATGACGAAGAAATTTCAGCCTACGGAATTGAGGAAGATTCGGAGTATCTTTCAAAGGTTAATGTTCCTAAAAAGAAAAATGAAGCTGTCGCATCACAGGGATATCTTGAGAAATACAGCCTTAAAGTAGGCGACAAGGTTACTTTAAAGGATAAGTACGGTGAGAATAAATACACATTCAAAATTGTTGGCAGTTACTACTATCCTGCGTCACTTTGTGTGTTTATGACAAACGATAACTTTAATGAAGTTTTTGATAAGGATGACGGATATTTTACAGGATATTTCAGCAACGAAAAACTTAAAGATATTGACGACAAGTACATTGCAACAACAATCACTCAGAAAGACCTTACAACCGTAACGGATCAGCTTGACGATTCAATGGGGATGTCGTTCACACTTCTTGTAGGCTTCTCGGTTCTGATTTACATTATCCTTATGTATCTGCTTTCAAAGCTTGTTATCGAAAAGAACGAGCAGAATATTTCAATGCTGAAAATTCTCGGCTATTCAAACAGAGAGGCGAGCAAGCTGTATAACCGTGCAACAACGGTTGTGACAATAGGTGCAATCCTTGTGAGTGTTCCGTTGATATACTATGTTTTTGAAGGCTTGTACCATTACTTTATGTTTGAAATGAAGGGTTGGTTGCCGTATGTTGTACCGTGGTATGTATTTGTTGAAATGGCAGTAATCGGCATTATCTGCTATGCAATTATATATTTTATTCTTCAAAAGAAGATTAATAAAATCAAACTCTCACAGGCTTTAAAGAGTGACGATTAAAATTAAAAAATAAAAGGAGAGATAAATATGGAGTATGTTTTTTACGGGTTGCTTGCCGTGGCATTCATTGCGTTTGTGGTTCTCGTAATCAGAAATTACAGGAAGAAACTTGCAAGCGGATGTTGCGGTGCAAGTGACGAAAGCGTTAAGAAAAACAAGGTTGCCGATAAGGATAAGTCACATTATCCCTATGAAAAAACTCTTGTTGTTGACGGAATGGTCTGTAAAAACTGTTCCGCAAGAGTAGAAAACGCACTCAATTCAATTGACGGTGTGTGGGCGGAAGCCGATGTTTCTTCCGGTAGGGTTACGGTCAGAATGAAAAGAGAAATTGAGGATAAAGTCCTCAAAAAGACAGTTAACGATATAGGCGCATACACCGTTATGAAGGTGGAATAAGGTCTTTTAGGAGAAGAGAGGCAACCTTATGGCAGTATTGCAGAAAATTGACAACCCATACGGTATGATACAGACTGTTGAACACTGCGAATCGTTCAGCATATACCGTTCACAGGACAGCACGGGCGATTGCGAGGTCACCGTGTATCCTGTGTTTTCAGGCATTGAGCTTGTGTATTACGATGTACATATGCAAAGTTGTGACATTAATCTTGCAAAGGGAAGAGAAATGCTCATCATCACGCATTGTCAGGAGGGCAGAATTGAGTTTGAATACAAAAACGGTGAATATCTTTACCTTGCGTCGGGTGATTTGTCGATACAGAAGAATACGGAGAACATCCGACACAGGTATTGTCCGCTGAGCCACTACCACGGTGTGTCGGTTGCAATTGATATGAACCGTGTGCCAAGATGCTTTTCGTGTATTCTTGACGATGTTTTTGTCAGCCCCGAAGAGCTTGAAATGAAATTCTGTTCCGAAAAGCCGTACTCAATTATGCGTGAAAATATCAGCATTGAGCATATTTTTTCGGAACTCTATTCCGTTCCCGAAAATATCCGAAAGGGTTATCACAAGGTTAAGGTGCTTGAACTTCTTTTGTTTTTGAGCGGTCTTGAATACAAGGGTGAGAGTGAGGAAAGACGATATTTTTCACGCTCACAGGTTACCGCCGCAAAAGAGGCAAAAAAATATCTGCTTGCTCACCTTGACGAGCATATAACAATTACAAAGCTTGCCGATATGCTCGGCATCTCTTCAACTTCTCTCAAAATCTGTTTTAAGGGTGTCTACGGCGACACGATTAACGGCTACATAACGAACTGTAAAATGCAAAAGGCCGCTTCGCTTTTGAAAAATACCGACAAAAGTGTTCTTGAAATTGCAGGAATTGTCGGCTACAACAACGGCAGTAAGTTTGCGGGTGCTTTCAGAAGGGTGATGAACAAGTCGCCGAACGAGTACAGAAAATCGCTCGTCTGAACAGAGCCTTATATGTCCGTAAAGAGCAGTAAAAAGACTTTGTAAGGTGTTATAATAACATTGTCGAAAAGATACGCCTATTATTATTTTCGACGGACTGCGGAAATATCCGCAGAATATTTGATGATTACTTTGCCGGGTAATTATTCATAATATCTCTTCTCCTTTCAGGGACAGCGTTTGCTGTCCCTAAAATTTTGCAAAAATTACCTGCCCGTTTGGAGCATAGAAAACCCTTTGAGAGCCGATAATAATATTGACCGATGGTATATTATTAACTGTAAGATAAAGACAACAAACAAGTCTTGCTTATGGAATTAAGTTAGCAAAAGCTAACTAAAAGACAATTATCGGATAATCACTGTGGTGTATTTATTCAATTCTATTCAAATCATTCATTCAATTATTTAGAGGAAAAGATGTCAGAAGATTTAATTATCAAGCATTGTTCCCCAACGCTTGCAGGAATAAAAACGGCTAACCTTTTTAACTGTCCGTACTCATCACGGCTTGAGTGCGAATGTGATGTGAGAAAGCTGAATAAAATGTTCTGCAAAAAGGGAATAAAAGTTCTGCCACTGAAGTTCAGCAACGGAAAGGCTTTAATCTATATTTTTCGCCCGTCCAAGCTTGCTGTTGATTTGTCCGATGAATATGCGTGCAAGCTGCTTGAGTCGCAGGGGTATCATTCACACGATGCCGCACGCTGTATAAGGGAGCTTCGCCACCGACTTAAAGACTCAACCGAGTTCCCGCACGAAATCGGACTGTTCCTCGGTTATCCTCCCGAAGATGTCCGTGGCTTTATTCTTCATAAAGGAAATTGCTGTAAATATTCAGGTTGCTGGAAGGTTTACGGTAATGAAGAAAAAGCAGCCAAAGAGTTCGCCAAATTCAAAAAATGTTCTGACATCTATTACTCTAAGTGGTTACAGGGCACACCTATTCAGAAACTGACGGTTGCGTGTAACTGACTTAAAGTGTAATCAAGTACAAAAACTGAAAGGTGAGTATATAATATGAGTAAAGTAGCAGTAGTATTCTGGAGCGGTACGGGTAACACAGAGCAGATGGCGGAAGCCGTTGCCGAGGGTGCAAAGTCCGCAGGCGCAGAAGTTACTCTTGCAAATGTAAACGATTTTGATTCTTCATCGGTTGCCGATTTTGACGGCATTGCATTCGGTTGCCCTGCAATGGGTGCGGAGGTTCTTGAGGACAGCGAGTTTGAGCCTGTTTTCAATGAATGTGAAAGTGCATTAAACGGCAAAAGCATTGCCCTCTTCGGTTCATATGGCTGGGGTGACGGCGAATGGATGAGAAACTGGGAAGACACCTGTAAGGGTGACGGTGCAAACCTTGTTTGCGAAAGCGTTATCTGTAACGATGCTCCCGATGACGATGCCCTTGAGGCTTGCAAAAAGCTTGGCGCATCACTCGCTTAACTTAGGCTGTAAGTATTCAATTAGTTAATACCAATTTCATAATTTCATAGAAACGCCTGTTTGCATTCGTAAGCAGGTGTTTTTATTTGTTCATCATTAATATTTTATATTCTGTTTGCGAATTATGAATAAGACTTTAAAAAATCCTGCAAAAATTCCTTTTGTTTATTCTAAAAAAACTTGATTTTAAAGCTTTGTTGTATTAAAATAAGCAATGGATACATATAGAAAAGGAAGTAATTGGTATGCTTACATTAGACAAAATCTATCACGCATCATATGTTTTGAAGGATGTTATCAGACAGACTAATATCGTTCAGGCAAGGGGTATTTGTGATGATTGTGATGTTTATCTCAAACCCGAAAATCTTCAGATTACAGGTTCATTCAAGGTAAGAGGTTCAGGTTACAAGATTTCTCAGCTTACCGAAGAAGAAAAGGCAAGAGGTGTTATTGCCTGTTCTGCAGGCAACCACGCTCAGGGTGTTGCACTTGCCGCTACAAAGTATGGCATCAAGTCGCTTATCTGTCTGCCTGACGGCGCACCTATTTCAAAGGTTGAGGCTACTAAGAACTACGGAGCCGAGGTTTGTATGGTTCCGGGTGTTTATGATGACGCTTATAACGAGGCTTTAAGACTTCGTGATGAAAAGAACTATACATTTATCCACCCGTTTGACGATGAAAATGTAATTGCAGGTCAGGGTACAATCGGTATCGAAATTATGAACGAAATGCCCGATGTTGACGCTGTTGTATGTGCAATCGGCGGCGGCGGACTTATTTCGGGTGTTGCCTGTGCAATCAAGAGCCTTAATCCTAACATTAAGGTTTACGGTGTTCAGGCAGAGGGCGCTCCTTCAATGGTTGAGTCAATCAAGAACGGCGAGCCTGTTCATCTTGACAGCGTTTCTACAATTGCCGACGGTATTCAGGTTAAAGAACCGGGTGAGCATACATTTGAATATGTGAAGAAGTATGTTGACGATATCGTAACGGTAAGCGATGACGAAATTTCATCTGCAATTCTCAAGCTTATTGAGTCACAGAAGATGATTGCCGAGGGCGCAGGTGCAGCTCCTTTGGCTGCTGTAATGTTCAACAAGCTCCCTGTTAAGGGCAAGAAGGTTGTTTGCGTTGTATCAGGCGGTAACATTGATGTTACAATCCTTTCAAGAGTTATCAAGCGTGGACTTCTTATGACAGGCAGACAGCAGACTTTCTGTGTTGAACTTCAGGATAAGCCGGGTCAGCTTGTTGCCGTTTCAAATATCATTGCCGAAAAGGGCGCAAATGTAATTTCTATCCACCACGAAAGAGGCGGAGAGGGTACAGATGTAAACGGTTGTTATCTCCGTGTTGTTCTTGAAACAAGAGATTTTGCTCAGATTAAAGAAATTCGTGATGCACTTGTTGACGCAGGCTTTAAGCTTGTTTAATCAGTAATTTTTAATATATTGACAGGAGGTCATTATAATGGAAAAGGTTTATACTAAAAATGCTCCCGATGCTATCGGTCCGTATTCACAGGCTGTAAAGGTAAACGGTCTTGTTTTTACATCTGGTCAGATTGCAATTAACCCTGCAACAGGCAATGTTGAGGCTGCAACAATTGAGGCTCAGACAGAACAGGTTTGCACAAACCTTAAAAATGTTCTTGAGGCATCAGGCAGTTCTCTTGAAAAGGCTGTTAAGACAGTTTGTTTCTTAAAAAATATGGAAGATTTCGGTGCTTTCAATGAGGTTTACGGTAAGTATTTCACATCAAAGCCCGCAAGAAGCTGTGTTGCAGTAAAACAGCTTCCAAAGGATGCCCTTGTTGAAGTTGAGGTTATTGCAGAAGTTTAATTCTGGTTAAGAATTAAAAATAATATCCGTATAAAATTACAATCCCGATTAACCGTAAAAAGTTAATCGGGATTTTTGTGTTAATTATGAATACCACAATCCGGTAGGGGCGTTCATCGGACGCCCGCACGGCGAGCCGCCGTACCCAATTCGTGTAGATAGTTTGTAATGTCCACAAAGCATATCATGCCCGAGCGTAGCATTGTAATTGTTTGTACAATTCTGTAGGGGCGAGCCACCGTACCCAATTCGTGCAGATAGTTTGTAATGCCCACAAAGCATATCATGCCCGAGCGTAGCATTGTAATTGTTTGTACAATTTATCAACAATATTTTTTAAAATAAAAAATCGGGAACAAGAATTTGCGTTTGTGCACAAACCTTACTCCCGATTTTATCGAACAATTTAATTCTATTAGCCGACAGCCTTTAAAAGCTCGTCAACCTTATTTGTCTTTTCCCATTCAACACCGAGTTCTTCTCTGCCCATATGACCGTAAGCGGCAAGTGGGAGATACTTTGTTTCCGTGAGTTTGAGCTGTCTGATGATAGACTGCGGACGGCAGTCAAATACCTTTTCAACAGCGTTTGCCAGTTCTTCATTTGAATATTTTGATGTGCCGAATGTGTCAACCATAATTGAAACAGGCTTTGCAACACCGATTGCATATGCAAGCTGAATTTCGCATTTCTTAGCAAGCTTAGCGGCAACAATGTTCTTTGCAATATATCTTGAGTAGTAAGCGGCACTGCGGTCAACCTTTGTCGGGTCTTTACCGCTGAATGCACCGCCGCCGTGACGAGAAAATCCACCATAGGTATCAACAATAATCTTTCTGCCTGTAAGACCTGAGTCGCCAACAGGACCGCCGATTACAAATCTGCCTGTTGGGTTTACGAAAATCTTTGTGTTCTCGTTCATAAGTTCAGCAGGGATAATCGGTTTGATAACATACTCGATAAGGTCTTTTCTAATCTGCTCAAGTGTAACATCTTCATCATGCTGTGTTGAAATTACAACCGTGTCAATGCCGACAATCTTGTCATCGTCATATTCAACAGTAACCTGAGTCTTACCGTCGGGACGGAGATATGAAAGAGTGCCGTCTTTTCTTACCTTTGTAAGCTGTTTTGCAAGCTTGTGGGCAAGAGAAATAGGCATCGGCATAAGTTCGGGTGTTTCATCACACGCATAACCGAACATCATGCCCTGATCTCCTGCACCAATCTGATTGTCGGTATCGCTTTCGCCGTCTTTAAGCTCAAGGCTTTCGTTTACGCCCATTGCAATATCGGGTGACTGTGCGTCAATTGATGTGAGAACCGCACAGGTGTTGCCGTCAAAACCGCACTTCGGATCGTTGTAACCAATGTTGTTTACAACCTTTCTTGCAACATCTGCGATGTCAACATAGCAATTGGTTGAAATTTCACCCATAACATGAATCATGCCTGTTGTAGCCGTAACCTCACAGGCAACATGAGCGTTTTTATCCTGAGAGAGGATTTCGTCAAGAACTGCGTCGGAAATCTGGTCACACACTTTGTCGGGATGACCTTCCGTTACAGACTCGGATGTAAATAAATGTTTAGCCATTTAGAAAACTCCTTCCAAAAAAATAAGCACCGTTCATCCGAAAGGTGCTGTGTTTACTCATCTTTCGGTAAATACCGCAGGATTTGGCACCTTGCATACGCAGGTTGCCGGACTTCACAGGGCCTGTCCCCTCAGTCACTCTTGATAAGATCATTCTTATTCAATTCTATAAATAGATTATACAGTATCTTTCGACAAATTTCAAGATTAATTTGCAATTTTAAAAAGGTAAAAATAGTAAATATTTCAGCCGTTTGGATTGAAAATTTTAACTTATAGTGCTAAAATTAACCCGAGGTGACTGAAAATGAGTATTACCGTGAGAGAATACGGGAAAAATGATATTAATGGTATGATTTCCGTATGGAATGAAGTTGTAAGGGACGGAGTTGCCTTTCCGCAGACTGAAGAACTTGATTTTGAAAGCGGAAAAAAGTTTTTTGCAGATCAGACTTGTTGTTCCGTTGCAACCGATGAAAACGGCGAGGTTCTCGGAATGTATATTCTTCATCCGAATAATGTCGGCAGATGCGGTCATATTTGTAATGCAAGCTATGCGGTTTCCTCATCGTCAAGGGGAAAAGGTGTCGGCAGAATGCTTGTGTCGGATTGCCTTGAGCGTGCTAAAAAATACGGTTTCAAAATTTTGCAGTTCAATGCTGTTGTGAGAACCAACAAACCTGCAAGAAAACTTTATGAAAGCCTTGGCTTTGTAAAACTCGGAGTTATTCCGAAAGGCTTTTTGATGAAGGACGGTCACTATGAGGACATCTGTCCTTATTATAAAGAACTTTAAAATTTCAATTTAATCAGGAGGACACGAGATATGATTATTGATTTCAAGAATATGGAAGAACAGATTTTGCCGAATTTTAAAGGCGGCGAAAAGGCGTATGCCGTAAAGAAATTCACGGATGACAGAAATATGATTATGCACGGTCGCCTTGAAAGCGGTGCGTCAATCGGACTTCACACTCACGAGGGCAACTGCGAAATGTTCTACATCATTGAGGGAACAGGCAAGGTGCTTATGGACGGCGAGTATGAAAGGGTTGAGGCAGGCGTGTGCCACTATTGCCCGAAAGGTCATACACACAGCCTTATTAATGACAGCGACTCCGACCTTGTATTCTTTGCTGTTGTTGCAGAGCAGAAGTAATTTTATTTTCGGTTTATGATTTCCGATTATTTTCTGTTGTATCTTAAATCCCTATGCAAAAACTAAAACAGGGGTGATTACTGTGAACAGAACTGCAGAAATACTCGGAGAAAAATGGGATTTGCCGCTTGGCTTTACAATGGCACTCGGTGAAAATCCCGACGCAATGTTTGTCTTTTCAAGTATGCCGAAAAAGTACCGTGAAAGCTGCATTGACAGGGCGAGAAACGCAAATTCCCGTTGTGAAATGCAGAGAATAGTATCGGATATAGCGCAAAAATCTTTTAATGATTTTATAGGTTAACAAAAAAAGCAACGGAGCAAAAACTTCGTTGCTTTTAAATTGCTGTCTGTTATTCGTTTGCACTTTTATAAAAATCTCTTTCGCCGATAAGCTCGCTTGCATTTCTCCAACGAACTTTCTTTGAGCAGATGACCGTGCCTTTATAATTGTGTATGTCATCTTCCTTTACATCACCGTTGTCGCACCAATAAATAAGACCGTCTTTTATGAAAAATGATGCGTCCAATATTTCACAGGTGTAGTCCGGATTTACAGGGTACATGCTTATATATTCAAGTTCGGAAAATTCAAGTTCAAGTGCGGAAATATCCTCAAATTGTCGCTGAATAAGAACTGTTAATGTACGCTTTGTGTTTACCGGCGACATTGACAGATTCTTTTCGACATAAGCACCGCTTGAATATTTTATTTCTTTTATGCAACTGTCGTGAAATCCGATAATTTCTTTCATGAAATTGTCAATTTCATGCTGTGTACGAAGTTCTTTCCACATACATATCTCCCCACGATAAATAGAATATGTAAACGATTATACAATATTCCGACCTTTAATTATATCGGTAAACTGTACAATCATTTTATGTCTGCTTTGTTGATAAAGCCAAAAATGCACCCCGACAAACCAAAACTGCCACGACAATGCACGAGACGGGACATATGATTAAGAAAACCAACCCAACCAATTGCGGAATTTTGTTGTAAAAATATTGACTTTCTATTATATGTACGCTATAATGTACATATAATGATGTAGGAGGTGCGATTGTGATTAATACTAATGTAACTAATTTCAGAAAACAAATTTTTGAATTGATTGATCAGACTGTAAAGTATAATGAACCTATAAACATCAGCACCAAAAGCGGAAATGCTGTGCTTATAAGTGAAGAAGAGTATAATAATCTTGTTGAAACAATGTATCTTAATTCAATTCCCGGCATGAGTGAAAAATTAAAGGACGGAATTGAAACTCCGCTTGAGGAGTGTGAAGAATTTGAGTGGTAATTATAAGCTGATGATTACAAAATCAGCCCAAAAGGATAAGGAAAAAATCAAGCAGTATCCTGCATTAAAGCGTAATGTGCAGAATTTGCTTGAACTTATCAGCGAAAATCCTTTTCAAAATCCACCGCCTTATGAACGGCTTATCGGAAATTTGAAACAATGCTATTCACGCAGAATAAATTCTCAGCACAAACTTGTCTATATGGTTTATGAGGAAGAAAAAATTGTAAAAATAATCTCCATGTGGTCACATTATGAGTTTTAACAGAAAATCAGTTTATAAATATGAAAAGGCACCTTCAATGTGAGGTGTCTTTTTTTGCATCTTACAAACTGTACCTATAAAAATTCTTAAAATTGTACATACAAATAATGACAGTGGTGTTGTATAATGACAACATCACAAGATAAATGTTGAACTGTTCAGAAATTTTAAGGCGTGGTATGATGACAAAAAAAGCTGTATTAATCAATGATCTTTCGGGACTTGGCAAGTGTTCGCTGACGGCGGCAATCTCTGTTTTGTCCGTAATGGGCATTCAGGCGTGTCCTATGCCGACAGCCGTTTTGACAAGTCAGACGGGATTTGAAAGCTTTTACTGCAACGATTGCACCGATAAGCTTGATTATTACACAAGTGAATGGAAAAAACTCGGCTTTCAGCCTGACGGAATCTATACGGGTTTCCTCTCAAGCGAAAAGCAGGTGGACAAAATTCTTTCATTTATAGACAGCTTTGAAACCGACGACACGCTTGTACTTGTGGATCCGGTTCTCGGTGACGGTGGAAGAACCTACAGTCTTTATACCGAAACTCTCGGCAAAAAGATGAAAAAACTCGTTTCTGTTGCCGATGTAATCACCCCGAACCTTACCGAATGTTGTATTCTGTGCGATACCGACTATTCAGAACTGATTAAAAATGCCGATTCTCCCGATTTTCTCGATACGGTTGCAGAGCTTGCCAAAAAGCTTTTACAACTCTACAAGGTGAAAACCGTGATTGTTACAGGCATTGAGCATAAAATTTCCGATGAGGTTACAAAGATTAACAATCTTATTGCAGCCGATGATGAGGTGTTTTGTGTCAGCTGTGAAAAGACGGGCGGAAGCTATTCGGGTACAGGCGACTTGTTTGCCTCGGTTGTCTTTTCGGGATTACTCCGTGGTGACAGCCTGAAAGATACCGTAAATCTGGCGGTAAAATTCATACAGACCTCGCTTTGCGAAACCGTTAAACTCGGTATTCATCGCAATGAGGGTATTGAATTTGAAAAACATTTAAAAATGCTTTTGTGAGGAAATTACTATGACTGCTAAAACTGTTTCAAAAACCGATTCAAATTATAATGTAAAGCTGATTGCAATTACGGCAATGTGTGCGGCTCTTATTACCGTTACAACTGCTTTTATCAAGATTCCGTCACCGCTCGGATACTCTCATGCAGGCGACTCCATGATTTATCTCGCCGCAAGTATTCTTCCCGGTCCTTTCGGAATTATCGCATCATCAATCGGCGGCGCTCTTGCCGACCTCATTTCGGGTTATCCGCATTGGGCAATCCCAACAGCTATTATCAAGGCTATCAACGCAGTTCCGTTTGTGCTTTGCAGAATGGCGATGAAGAAGCGTGGCAAAGATGAAAAAATCATCAGTCCGTCATCACTTCTTATGCTCATTCCAACAACAATCGTTACAATCGGCGGTTACTTTATTGCAAACGGTCTTATGTATGACTTTGGTGCCGCAATTGCGGAACTTCCCACTTGCTGGTTGCAGCCCGGTGTAGGAGCATTAATCTACATTGTTGTAGGCATCGGTCTTGATAAAATCAATTTCAAGAAAAAACTCTCGCTTTAATGTGAGTTTCAATAAGGAGAAGAAAACATAATGGCAGATATTCTTTATGTGTACAAAACATCTATCTATGCTAATCTGACGAACAAATGCCCTTGCAGATGCACATTCTGTATCCGCAATAATACCGATTCGGTCGGCAGTGCAGATACACTCTGGCACAAGCATGATCCGAGTATGGAGGATATTAAAAAGGCTGTTGATGATTTTGATTTCACAGGCTACAAGGAGCTTGTATTCTGTGGCTACGGCGAACCGACTTCGGCTCTTGATAATATGCTTGAAACCGCAAAATATGTAAGGGAAAAGCACCCCGACATCAAACTCAGACTCAACACAAACGGTCTTTCTGACAGAATCAACAACAAGCCCACAGCTGAGTTGATTTCAAAGTATATTGATTCTGTTTCAATCAGCCTCAATACCTGTTCATCGGAAAAGTATGACGAAGTTTGCCGTCCTGTTTTTGACCATGCGTATGAGTCAATGCTCAAATTTGCAGAGGATGCAAAGAAATATTTTGAACATACGCAGTTTTCAATCGTAGATACAATTCCCGAAGAAGACATCAAGGCTTGTCAGAAAATTGCCGATGACAGGGGAATTTATCTCAAAATCAGAAAATATTCCGATTAATCGTTAATTTTAATTTTTCATTTCATTTTATATTTCAGAAGTAAAGCCGACTTGTTGCTATGACATGTCGGTTTTATTTAGTGACTTGAAAATAATTGTGTGTTAAAATATGACAATAAAAAAACCGCAATCAATAGGTTTGACGATTGCGGTTTTAGCTTGTTAAGTATTGATATTTTCGTTGTATTTGTCGATTGCGTCAATCAAAATTAAATTCATTTCATCGTAGGAATTCCTTTTTATAACAGGGATATTCAAATCAGCCATAAGATTCATTATTGCGTTATAGATTTCTTCAGGATAGTTTCCGGTGATTTTTTTGATTTTTTCTTTATCAAAAGCAACCATTGTATGCGCAGCAATGTTGCGGAGTTCTTCTTCAACATTGCTTAGCATACTTATGCATTCTGAAAATTTCTCTTTTTCCATATGATTTTTATAGATATAATCTTTGATTATTGCAACAAGGTGTGTGTTGTACACTATACCACCACGGAATTTTCCGTATTTATTGTTAAGTGCTTCCTGCATATCGGTGCCACATATTTTTGTATCATCCCATACCATTTTCGTGGTATTTTTGTTGTTTGAAACAATATAGTCCTCTAACTTGATGCTGCATTTCTTTTCCAATGTTCTTATATATAAGTCAGTCATAAGAGGTGTTAATGAACGGACAAAATCATTGTATTCGTGGTGTTTAAGTTTTATTCCTATTTCAAGCGCATATTCAAAAACTTTAAAACGCTTGTCTGTAAGTTCAAACGGATACCTAAATCCTGCGTTGGTGAGTGCTTTATATGACTTTTTAATATTTCTTTGTACTCTAGCCTGTGCCGCTTCAATAAGAGAAATAGCCTTGTTGTACAGATTAGTTTTTAAGATACCGATAATCTCAAGTGCGGCAGAATAGTTGTAATTCAGGATAAATTTCTTAATTGTAATCTTGTTGAGAAGAGCATAGAATACACTGCTCGTGGTTTCTTTGGCTCTGTTTTCAAATTCATTTTCATCATTATCTTCATTAAGCTCCCAATAATCTTTAAAATCGTAATTTTCTTTGTCCTCTTCATGCTTGTTCATTTTCTTTGTTGGAGTTGACACGATTATAGGGATGATATTAAAATCTGATACCGCAGAAATGATTTGTAGGCAATATTTCATAGCGGGTGTGCCGGATGAAACATTAACATACAATATGTCATCTTCATTAAGATTGTTTCTGATTGATTCAATATCTTTTGCAATACATTCGTATACAGGGTCAAACATATTTACATCTGTCAAATCTCTGTATTCAATAACATGAATATTAAATTTATGGTTTATCATTTCGGATAATTTGTTGAGGCAATATCTGTAGCGGTCATCATGCCGGTGGTGATTGCTTATTTCCTGTGACATCATCAAATAAACCTCATCAGGCTTGTATATTCTGCAGATATGAAGCATACTTCCGTCACGAAAATTAGCTATTGGATCAGTTCCGCCAACAGCAGAATATAAAACTTTCTTTCCCAAAATTGTACCTCCTGACATATAATTATTTGTCATTTATCCGTTTTTGCAAAGGCTAATGTACATTCGCCCATATGACACAATTGGTTATTGTATTTCGTAGCATTTAAGCAATGCGGAGAAACACCCATATCCATGTCGGAAGTATGTTTGCCTCTGAACATAAATTCCATAATTTCAGAAACCTCATCCAAACCTTTGTTTCTACCCAAGAGATTGTATGCGATAGTTTTTGTAGGGTATCCTGTGTTTCCGCCAAGCCAGATAGTATTTGTGTATTTGAATGGTGTGATTTTGTCAAACTTTGAAAGAAAAAATTCGCTGTACTGACTTGCAAAAAGCTTTATTGAATTCATAATAACTTCTTTTGTATAGCTGCATTTTGTTTCATCAATAGTAAGAGTAAACCAAATTTTTGTGTCAGGCCTAATTGCTTCATAGTATATATTTGGTGACCTGTGTTTGCCGTTAGGGAACAGGTCAATTTTTTCGCAAAGTACAAGATTTTCTGTATCAACAGGTTCGCTGTCACTGATGATAATGCCGGACATTTTACTTTTGCTATTTTTATTGTCTATTGGGATTTCAAAAGCTGCGTTTTCTATTGATGTAATTGTTTTCTTAAGCTCTTTTTTATAATTTTTTACTTCTCTTGAATTAGAAAATTCTTTAAATTTATAAAATACATCCGGGTGGTTTTGAATTTCATAAGCAAGAAGAGCTGTTCGTATATAGCCTTTGATAGAACTTCCGGGAATGTATGGTTTGTTGAAAGCATCCTTTATACACGATTTAATGCCGTGCTGTTTGTCAAGATTAACATTATTACCGCTGAATGAATAATCTGTTACACTGTCAATTTCTTCTTTAGTAAATCTGTTTTGAATTAGCCAGCCATAAAGGTCCTTATTGCTGCCGGTCATAAAGTTTGAATAGCTTTCAAAAAGTCCTTTTTTATAAATCAAGACTGATAATTTCTGAAGATTAACAATCCCTACAGTCCCGCCCTGTATTACATATTCTTTTTTTGTGTATTCCAAACCGCTGCCGATATACAGCGGTGAATGTGTTTTAATACATACTCTGTAAGATTTGAGATAATCACTCATTTTTATACTCCTATCCACATAGGCTTTGCACATCTGTAGATGCTTCTGCTTTGGTCGGTACTTGCATTTTTTATGCAGCCGTCAAACTTTACTCCAAAGCATGAACCTGCACCAAACATATACAAATCTTTAATTCTGATTGGAGATTGTCCGTTTGGAGATGAAAATCCACTGCGCTTTACTAAAATGTATTCCGACTCGGGTATAGACTTTTCAATTTCAGAATCATTCGGAAGTGCAGTAGAGAGTGTCATATATTTTGAAGATACTGATTCAAAACGGTGCAGAAGATTATCAGGTAATGACGCAAAGTTTAAGTTAAAACTGCCTAATCCACTTGAACGCTTTCCGCCTATTCCGGAATACGAAAGCGACATAAGATACTTTTCAAATACTGCCAAGTCTTTTTCATTGCAGTAGCCGACAATCATATATAAACCGCAGTCCTTATTAAAGTTAAAAACTCCGACATTGTATATGAGATTGTTTTCTACGCCACGCATTGCAGCGGAAGTGCGAAGTTCATGTGTGCCGAGCTGTTCAATAAGGTCTAGGTCATTTTTTGGCGTGTAATTGCCTTTTAAATAATCGTCAAGAGAATCTGCAGATATATACTTTAGTTTTTTGAATTGCTTTTTCTTGACTGAATCTCCGTCATTTGCGGTAGCCTCAATACGGCATACAGGCTTTGGAAGAAACATTGTGTTGCCAACAAAAGGAAACAAATCGCTGATTATAATTTGTCTGTTATTAAAAACCTCATACAACCATTCAACAGAATCGTTGCCTTCTCTTGACGCTTCAGTACAAAGTGCTGAAAACATACTGTCTGAATGAAAAAGAGTTTCTGAACTGTCCAGAGAATTTTCACCAAAGTGTACACCGCAGGGGAAACTCAGTTTGTATGCCTTGTATTTCATTCTTCAACATCCTTTAGATATGCTTTGCATTCATTGAGAATATTATCATGAACATCACCGAGAACAGATTTAATGTTAAGACCTGAAAATTTGATTTTACCATATCCTCTTGTTCCGTGACCGCCAAGATAATCATACTGCAAAAGACGCATACCATTGCAGAGTGTTGAAATATCCTCAAGTAATTCTTTGTAATCTGAATCGTTTACGGAAACCTGATACACAATTTCCAACGGATATATTGAACCGCTTATTGAACGCTCAATTTGTCTGGGCATAGCCTCACCGCTTATGCGGTTAATTGTATTTTCAAATTTTACTTCGGTAGGTGAAACAGCACCCATTCCAATAAGTTCATCCGCATTGCTAAGTTTTAAATCTCTGAAAATCAGTCTGCTGATTTCTTCCTGTGAACCAAAAAGTCTTTTTATTTTTGTATCATCATCGCTGTGCTTTGCATTTGGGTTAGAGTTCATACTGCGAGCAAGTAGTGTTCTTATTTTGCCTTTTAATGAACTGCCCGGAATAATCGGTCGCATAGAAAGAGGGTCCTTTATTACCGGAGAATCAATAGCTCCGATTGCAGAAAATTCATTTCCGCCACCGATATGCATACCTGTCAGTACCTCTATATTTCCTGAAATCATCAATTTTATATACATAACTGCTACTCCTTATTTATCTTTTCCGATAATGTATTTTCTGAATGCAACAAGCGCTTCCAAGTATCTTGCAAAAAGGATATAACTTGTCTTTGTTCCGTCAATATCATTTATACATTCAAGAAGATGTGCGTTTTCACAGAAATTTTTTACACTTACTTCTCGTCCCATTTCATAAACAACTTTTACTTTCAAATATTGTATTTTAGCCTCAATTTCCTCACTCAATTTTTCTTTCGAGTCATGAGTGACCATATTATAAATTTCTGAATTTAATGAAAGAATACTTCTGAGTTTTGTTGTTGTGATAATGTTTGCCGGTTTTTCTGTATCTTTTATATGTTTAATAACCTTTTCGGCGAGATCAACATAATTCTTGTTGCTGAGTTTTGTATATGGTAGGGGCTCAGCTTTTTGATAACTTGACTTTCTGTTGAAATTGTTATTGCGGTTATTATGGTTATTGTAATTATTGTTGCTATAATTGTTATATCCCATATCAGTTACCTCTCTTTCGTACAAGATAAGCATAAATATATATAGCTGTCAAAAGCTGTTTCTTGTCCTCGGGATTTTTAATCCATTCGTACATTTTTTCAGAGAATTTTCTGTACTTTGAAACCGCTTCGGTTGTACTGTTTTTACTCGGTTCCATTCGTGAAAGCAGATAAACATACCTTGCGTAGTTAATTTTGTCTGCATCTGAATTACGAAGAAGAAACATCAATTTGTACAGAAAACTTGCACCGTAATCATTATCGGAATCATCTTTTTCAACTTTGAATCCAAAAAATTCCTTTAATGTGTCAAGCTTTTCTGCAATGACCTTGTTTTTAAAATCAATCCAGTTGTATGTTTGTTTCAACTCAATTCCTGAAAGCAACTCTGATTTAAAAACATCTTTTGTGTCAAACAGAGTAACGGCATTCTTTTCGGGATTGTCGTTATTATGCTTTGAATAACTTTTTGACATACTTTCAAGTTTGTCAACTTCCTGCGCACAAATGCTAATAGGGAAGGAGGAGTCATAAATTCCTATGCCAGCCGATATTGTTAATGTTCCCTCGGTAAATTCACGAAACTTATCGGTAAGGTCAACGGCAAAGCTTATTACATCGTCCCATGCTCCGACAACAAATACATCGTCACCGCCTGAATATACAATAGAAATATTTCTTTTGCCTGATTTTGAAATGTTACCATATATTCCGTTTTTAAGAATTGAATTTATGTGATGTTTAAAGAAGAGAGAAAGTTGTCTTGAAAGTGATGCTGTTCGAGAAAGAGTAACATATTTTCTTCCGCAATCATCACGGTCAAATCCACTCACAAAAGCATGTCCCAGATTATCAACATCAGCACGCAAAACGGCAATTCTGCTAATGCCGGTTGAACTTTTGGCAAGCTCATCTGTCTGATTATTCTTTGCATGATAATCACCAACCCATAGATGAGTTGAAATATCCTGTCCGATATTCAATTTTCCTTTGCAATAACTTCTTACATATTCACAGCTGTCCTTCATCTTTTGTTTAAGAGAATTTGCGTCATCGGCAACAAGCCTGCAACCAAAAGGAAGCTTAATTCCCGCTTTTTGAGTTGTTTTCAGAACAGCAAAAAATTCTTTGTTAAGTATATCGTCTGATAATTTAATAAGGCTGTTGCAAAATTCACACCTGTATTCTTCCTGTCCGTTATCAGAAATTGATTTCACGAGGAATGAGGGCGACTTGCAGCACTTACATTCTCTTTTTCCGTCACCGGGAAATGAACTGTTTAGTTTAAGAATATCACTTGCACTGTATCTGTGCAGCTTTTTGTGACTTATATTTTTGCTTATCTCAGCAAACAGTTCTGCATAACTTCCGTCAGGTTTGTTCTGAATGTCATTTGAACTGCATTCGGCATATCCACCTGCAACATAAAGACCTATTGCAAAGTTATCAATAAGCCATCCGTTGACAGCCTTTTCAAATTCATCGAGTATTTGCTTTGTTTCATCAGTGTTAGCAAGAATAAGGTAGCAATGTCCACCGCCTGTATATATTATGTTTGCTCTTGAAAGCTCAAGTTTGTCAAGAAGCTCATCAAGAATATGCTCCATAAAAATCTCAAGGTAAAAAGACCTTGCTCGCAAAGTTTTGAGAGCACCCTGAATATTGATTGTGTAAATGAATTTTTGAATTCCCGAAATATCAAGAGAATAGAGCATAAAAGCTTTTTTGTCATAAAATTTTTCGGAATTTTTAAAAAGCTCGGTTTTATAGTCGGAAATACCGTTAGCTTTCAGATATGTGTATATACATCCCGCAAATGCAGCGGTAAGTTTTGAATGGTCAAATAATGAAATATCGGCAACCTCTTTTGTAGAAGTAGAGGAGGGAATATATGTGCAAAGACCTTCAAAGAGTTCAAGCAGTGAATTTACATATTGCTCAACAGGCTTTGAAAAATCAATTGTTGTAAGCAGATTTCTAAACTTTTCCTTTACTGCCGAATAATATCCTGAGGTAAACTCCTCTTTTTGCTCGCTGGGACAATTTATAAAATCACCGGAATCATCAAGCATAGCCGGCTTGTAATACAGCTTTTGATTGTTGTTGTTAAGAAGGTTAAATACACTTTCAAGAGGTGTGTTTATTGCAAATCCCGGCTCGCCGTTTTCATTTTCTCTGCGGTCACTTGCTGAGGCAATGTTATCGGCAATGCATGTAATATAGGCAACCGAATCATCATAAAGAGTTGCCTTTGAAAGCGGAACTGCGTGATGGTATCTTACTGCGTCAAGAATATCCCTGTCATTCAGACCGATTTCATTTTTAAGAAACTCATATCCGCCGTCACTGTGATTTATTTTAACATCGGAACGATAAACAATCTTTCCAATATCGTGCAAAAGTGCAGAACAAACAATTTTTATTTGTCTGTCATTCATTTTTCATCCTCCTTAATGCTCAACGCTCCCATTCCGATTGAGGCTTTAATTCCCACACCAAGGTATTCGCCAAATCTGAACAGGGTTTTAGCAAAATTCTTTAAGAGTGAAGGTCCCTTTATATAGATTGATATGTAACCTGTAAATCCCGTAATTCTTCTGCCCTCAAGGCTAAATTTTACGGTGCGAAGATTATACGAAATAATTTTGCTGTTTTGCACAAGTGCGTCAAGTGTTTCCTCGTCAAAAAAGGAATCGTCACTTGTTGCGGCGGTTGCTTTCTTCATAAGACTTTGAAAAACAAGGTGCAGGTCGGGAACAATAACATAGTCGTTTTTGCTTTTAAAAGCAGCAGGTGTGTCAAATGAGATTTTCAAAACAGATGACGGCTCGTCATTAAAAGTTGCTTTCAAAAGATTTTCAACAGGAATTTCAAATGTTTCCTTTTTGACAATGTTTACAACAGCGTTTTCCTTGCTCGTTAGTACAAATGACGAAAAGCTCTTGTCAGCAAGAACCTTGAATATTTTATCGTATGCCTCTTGACCGACAGTTGCAACTGTCCAACACCATTCATCGCCATTTTTAACAAGGCTTGTGCTGAAGGGATTAAGGTTGCTGTTATGAAGAATGTTTGCGTAATCTGTATCAATAGCCGACATAATAACTCCGTGTAAAACAGAAGAAATATGCCGTGTAATTTCAAAATCATCACTTGTTATATACATTCTTAATTTTGTCAGCATAACAATAAAACATCCTTTGTACAATTTAGCATTATTATATCACTTATTTTCACATATTTCAACATTATCCACAAAATAATTTTAAGAAAAATTGTAAAAATATCAAAATAGCTTATTTTAGCGTCACCACTTTTCAAAATCTCTTGCTTTTGTTTAAAAATTTGTGTACAATTAGTGCGAAAGCAATAAATAAGTGTTATGAAATCGTTATTTGTACCAGTGTTTCGCACTTGCCTTTTCATATATTTGTTTGAGTGATTGGATAAGTATAGTTAACGGTCTGTTTACAGTTGTTTATTGTGTCTATATCGTATTACTTGATTTTTTAAAATTTCTGTTAAAATCTGCAGAACCAACCCAACCCCACTCGGGGACGAAAATCTGCTTAGGCAGAGTAATAGAGCCGTTTTTACAGAGGAACCAACCCATCCCCACTCGGGGACGAAAACATATCGAGCTTAATAAAATCGTTCGTGTGAAGTGAAACAACCCAACCCCAAGTGGGGACGAAAATATTCGCCGTAACTGTATGATGTTCCGTGTTCTTGAACCAACCCATCCCCACTCGGGGACGAAAATGTTGGGTTATCACCCCAAACTGCCATAACGGCATTGAACCAACCCATCCCCAAGCGGGGACGAAAACATTGGCTTTACGAAATTTAAGTCGTCTTCCACACGAACCAACCCATCCCCAAGCGGGGACGAAAATTGTAATTCACAGTTAAAATATCCTAAATCGGCGGAGAACCAACCCATCCCCACTCGGGGACGAAAACGGCAAGTTGTCTGAGCAATGCACTTGCTTTCTGGGGAACCAACCCATCCCCAAGCGGGGACGAAAATCTTATAATTTTTATAAAAATTTTCATTTTAACACCGAACCAACCCATCCCCACTCGGGGACGAAAATTTTCAGATCATCAACATCAGGCAAATCCATAAGGAACCAACCCATCCCCAAGGGGGGACGAAAATTAAAACGCAGGTTGATAAACCATTACCTAACCGTTGAACCAACCCATCCCCAAGCGGGGACGAAAATTAAGTTTTCTGTGGGTGTTCGTCACTCCACTGCTGAACCAACCCATCCCCACTCGGGGACGAAAAAAGCACCTGCCAAAATCGGTAGGTGCTTTGTCTTATGATATGAAATTTATGTGCTTTACTATGGAATACATACTGCAAATTTACTTTTAATAATTCTGCTTTAAAGGTGCATAACTGTTGCCTTGACGGAGGTTGCTTAAATTGCTATAATTTACTTTAGACGGGGGTGGTGTTTTGAAAAAGACAAGACTGTTGAAAATTGTCCTCAAACGGACGGGTGCAATCAAGCTTTTGTGCAGTTATGTTATCATATTTTTTGCGGTGAGTGTTGCAATATGGATTTTTGAGCCGAACATAACACGGCTGTTTGACAGCATATGGTACTGCTTCAGTGTTGCCACAACAATAGGACTCGGAGATGTGCTTGCAACAACGCTTGTCGGCAGAGTGCTTTCAATCTTTCTTTCGATATGTTCAATTCTTATCATTGCAGTAGTTCCGGGCGTAATCACAAGCTACTATGTCGAAAGCACAAAACTTCGTGCTGACGAAAGCAGTGCAAAGTTCCTTGATGACCTTGAACATCTTCCTGAACTTTCAAAAGAAGAGCTTGTCGAGCTTTCCGAAAAGGTGAAAAAGTTCAATCGTAAAAAGTAAATTTAATAAATGCGGACATAAAAAATCCCGACAGTATCAAAAACATACTGTCGGGATTTTGCTTTTAAAGAAATATATTAACTTATTTTATGAATCCCTGAACAATCAAAATCAGTACAAGAACAGGGAGTACATACTTGAAATATGGCTTTAAAGCCTTTGAAAATTTAATGCCTTTACCGGTGTTACACTCATCAAGGTAGTTGTCAAATCCCCAACCGAATTTTGTAACGCAGAAGAGGAGATAAACAAGTGAACCTACAGGAAGAAGGATATTGCTTACGAGGAAATCTTCCATACCGAGAACATCCTGACCGAAAATTTGGAAACCGCTCCAAATGTTGAAACCGAACACACACGGCAAACTTGCGATAAGAATGATGATTGTGTTGATAAGAACAGATTTTTTTCTGCTGATGCCGAACATATCAATCCAGAACGAAATGATGTTTTCAAACACGGCAATGATTGTTGAGAAGCACGCAAAAGTCATAAACAGGAAGAACAGAGTACCCCAAATTCTTCCGCCGGCCATATTTACGAACACATTCGGAAGTGTTACGAAAATCAGAGCAGGGCCTTGGTCGGGCTGAACACCGTATGAAAAACAAGCGGGGAAGATGATAAGACCTGCCATAATTGCAACAAATGTGTCAAGTGCGCAAATTTTGATTGACTCACTCGGCAGAGTGTGGTCTTTTGACATATAACTGCCGAAAATTTCCATTGCCGCAATGCCAAGACTGAGTGTGAAGAATGCCTGATTCATAGCGGATGAAATAACATTGCCAAGTCCGATTTCATTCACCTTGTCCAAATCGGGAATAAGGTAAAAGCTGAGTCCCTCACCTGCACCCGAAAGGAATAAGCTGTTGCCTGCGAGTACAAGAATGAGTATGAGCAACACAATCATCATAACTTTGCTGACTTTTTCAATGCCCTTTTGAATACCTCTGCTGCAAACAAGGAATCCGAGGACGGTGATAATCGCCATCCAAATTACCATTTCAAGCGGATTTGACTGCAATTCGTTGAATACTCCGCCAACTTGCTCCGAGGTCATTCCGCTTTCAAATGAACCCATCGCAAATTTGTAGAAGTAGCTCGTCATCCAACCCGAAACCGTGGTGTAGTACATCATCAAAAGATAGCATCCGAGCATACAGAACCAGCCGTGAATGTGCCACTTGCTCTTTGGCTTTTCAAGTTTTTTGTAGCCGAGAACAGCACTTTTTCTGCTCGCTCTTCCGACTGCAAGTTCCATTGTCAAAACAGGAACTCCCATAAGAACGAGGAAGATTAGGTACAAAAGTACAAATAGCCCGCCGCCGTTCTGTCCTGCAACATACGGAAATCGCCACACATTGCCGATTCCGATAGCGCAACCCGCACTTACAAGGATAAACCCAAGTCGGGATTTAAAATTTTCTCTTTCCATAAACGAATTCTCTCCTATAAAAACAGACCTTTTGATTATATAAAAAATTCACACATTTGTCAAGATGTCCTGTTTTTAATAAATGAGGAATTTTCGCAAAAAAACCGCATAAATAAGCCGTTTTTTAGAGCAGAGGGTAGATAATGGGACAGTGGTTTATGGTATAATATTATTAAAGAAAAGGAAAGGAAAAACCTAATTAAAAGGGCAATAACAATAATTGCTACTAAGTTAATAAAAGGCGGAAATTATTATGTTAATGAATTGTAAAAGAAAGATCCACGAAAAGCTTGTGTTTGAAAACGCACCGCAAAATCCCGAAGCAATCAAGGGTATCCGTGCATACCTTTTGGCGCTGCTTTCCTATGCAACGATGTCGAAGAGATGTGAAAACGCTGACTTTGATTTGCATATTGATATTGAGGGCGATGAAACGCTTTTTGAAACCGAAGACGAAAGTGCGGGCGAGATAATCCAGAAGCTCGGTAATCACGGCGGATTCACAATTGACATCACCTGCAGCGGAAAATTTGTGAATATCGGCAACTGTTCCGATGAGGAATTTATCACGGTGGCGTGTTTTCCCGACAAAGTTCCAAGCATTTTTGATTGCCTTGAAAATTCGGGAGAAAAGGACTTCAAGTACGGAAAAATAGCTTATTTTGACGGCATTGATTTGTGGTTATCTCAGTACATTGACGATAAAACCTGTATGGACAATGTTTTTGATTTTGGCGACATTGTTGAGAAAAAGGACTTCGCAATTTCAAATTTGTGGAATAGTGAAATGTTTCTTGTTATCGCATTTGATTTTGAAAAGTATCTCGATGAAGCTGAGGAAATCAAGAATATAATCGAAAGATATATTTATGTTGATGATGAAAAAGCATTTAAAAGGTGCCGCAAAAAGTGGGATGAGGAAATGATAATCGGAATTGACGGTGTGCAGTGGATTCCCGAAAATGTGGGAGAAATCGTTGCATTTACCGATGAAATCAACGAAAAGCTTGCTCGCCTTGACAAGGATGAAGATGTAGGAATTGAATCGTATGGACTTTTCTGCAATATGGACGAGTTCTTCTCGGCGCAGATTTATGCAGACAATGAGGAACATTGCTTTAAAGTTGTTGCGGTTCAGTCCGTAGTATGAAAAAAGGGAAGGATTTCTCCTTCCCGATAAAAAGTTTGATTATTCTATTATGATGTTTTCAACGCCGTGACTGAGAATTACATTGATAAGCTCGTTTCTTGAATAATTTGTTTCTGCGGCAATTTTGTCAAGCTTTGACAATGTATCTTCACGGAGCCTTACGGTGATGAGCTTGTGGCCGTCCTCACCTCGTTTTTTTATTACTAATGCTTCATTTTTAAATTTATCCATATTGATAACCTCTGAATCAAATTTGTTCACTAATACTATTTTATATTGACAATATCTATTATAATATGTTATGATGTGATAGTAATGACGATATCAATAGTGATATCATAAAATATTACAAAGCAATATGCTTAAAAATACTTTAAGGAGAGGTAATTATGAGTGGAAATGATAAAAAGATAGATGAAGCGGTAATATCCGAAGAACGGGCTGAAACAGCAATTTCTGAATCTGAAACGGAACAATTATCGGAGAATAAAAACGGTGACTGTGAAAATCATAATGATGGTTCAGAAAATGATACAGTGCAAACTTGTACAGAACTTGCGGTTATTGATTTAGAAAATACAGAAAAGAAAAGTTTGATTTTTGATAAAATAAAAAAATCAAAGAAGAAAATAATTATAGTTGCTTCATCAGTTGTTGTTTTAATTATAGTGTTTATTATTACATTTTCTGTATTTATAAGTCCAATGCTAAAATATAACAATGCGAAAACTTTAATGGAACAAAAGAATTATAGTGAAGCAAAGGCAGAGCTTAAACAGCTTTCTGATTATAATGACAGCAAAGAATTATATAAGGAATGTGAGTATAACGAAGCCGTTGAACTTTTTGACAGTAAAAAATATGAAGAAGCAAGGACTGCTTTTGAAAAGTTTGGTAATTATGAAAAAAGCAGTGATTACATCGTGAAGTGCGATTATAACATAGGTATCCAGTTGCAGAAAAGCGGAAAATATGATGATGCTATCAAGCAATTAAAAAAGAATCCTGATTATGAAGACTCGGAAAATCGAATTATTTTATGTTACAGACATTTGCTGATTGATTACATTAAAGAAAATGGCAGTTTAGGTGATGACGGAACATCATATACGATTACTCAAAGATATGATATGAATACTTCGAGTTTTAAAGCAGGAAAGGATACGGTTTTTACAAAACCCTATAATTATGTTTTAATGCAGACAAATGGCAGTTATATTAGACTTTCATGTGGTATTTATGGATTGTCAACATCAAAAGTCGATAGTGATATATCGGTTGGTGATTCAATGTTTATGTATTCTATTCAACTTGATGGTGATGATATTAAAAATGATGCGGCGGTAGGTTTATATAACATTGATTATGATTCAATATCCGTAACAGTAAGTGACAAAGGCGAAATGCTTGTTGATACAAAAAATATTACCAAAAACACACCGATTGTTTTTTTGACATTTGAGAGAAGCTTGGGATCGACTGTAATAAATAGTAATTTGAGTGAAAAAGATGCAGTTACTGCTTGTTCTCAGGTAGCATTTGAAAAGTTGGTTGATAAATTAAATGATATTATGGACGGCAGTGATATTTCACCGTCTGACATAGGATTTTTAAGTTTATGATATGAGGAAGTATAAGCATGAAAAAGTTATTATCATTTGTAATTTCAGTAAGTATGACAATTTTATCGCTTTTTTGCGGTTGTTCCGAAAATTCGTCAAAAGCAGATAAAAGTATAGTTGAAACAACAAAAGCGACAGAACAACAGACTACAGAACAGACTACAACTGTTGCCCCGACAACAGTACAGCCTACAACTGCACCGCCAAGTGCCGTAAAGATATTTGATGAAAATAAATTTTTACTTTCGCCAAACGAGTATATGAAACTTTTTGATGTATATTTGCAAGATGTGAAAACAAAAAATGACTATGGACTTACACTTATGAGTGACTCATATTTATCAAGAGATGAGATTGAAATCCGATACGGAAGCGATTCATCAAAAGTGTTTATGTCATTAAACGGCAATGACAGCCTTAATGATAATATGAAACAGGTAACTCTCTATGTTGACTTTGACCAACTTATGAATAATTACACTGATTATCGTTCTACAATTATCAGTATCCTTGGTGTTTTACCGTATTCAATTGATAATAAAATCAAAACTCCGGAAAAGGGAAAAGATTTAATAGTTGAACTCTTTAATAAGGTTACAGTTGATGATTTTTCAAAAATTCCGTCATCGGGAAAACATCGCTTTAAATCAGGCAAGTTGCCTGTTAATCTTAAAAAGAACGGTGTAACATATACATTATGGCAATATGGCGACAGGGTTTGTGTTACTGCAAGCATTAAATCTGCTAAAACAGAAATTGCTCCTATGTCTGATAAAGACTTTATTATATACTACGAGGACGGAACAGAGGAAGATGCAATCAAAGGAATGCAGGAACATGATTCCGAAACTTTTTATTTCTTTGATGATACAAACAATATAGCTAACTACACCGATTCAATTACAGATGATGGTTTGGACTATTGGACTTACAGAAATATAAGTACTGGTTCAAGCAAATCTGCCGTGAAAGCTGTGTATGGTGACGGTATTTCAGGTACAGTAGATATAAGTACAGATGAATATTATAGACCATGTTATTTTAGTGATGATGAAAATGAAGCCGAAGTAAGGTTTCATGATTTGTTTGAACAGGTATGTAAGACATACATTGATTACTACGGGAAAGGACATAAAATCAGATTTTATTTTGACAGCAATGATAAACTTTCGTGGTGTTTCATAGAACTATAACAAAAACGAGGAAGGTACAAAACCTTCCTCGTAATTTTTTGCTATTTTGTTAGAGTTAAAAAGTGAAAATTCAAAAATTAAAACTCAATTGCGTCTGTGAAATCGTCAGCTTCATCTTCCGGCTCGTCAAAATAATCAGTATCGTCAGAATTGCTTTCGTCTTCGGGAATGTCAATCATATCGAACTCGTCATATGTAACAGCCTTGTTGAGCTTAAAAAAGTTTGTCTGGCAGAAGTAACGGCAGACACGGATGTAGTTGAGAAATTCGGGAGTTTCATTCTCATAGTCCTCGGCAGAAACACCCTCTTTGATGATGAGCAACATCTCGACAATCTGCGAGTTACTGATAAAGAAGTTGTTATGCTCCTCAAATATGATGAAAATATCGTCATCATCGAGGTCATATTTTTCGCAGGCATAAAGTGCCTCGCTCTTTGAATTCCTCACAACCCTGTAAATCTCAAAATCAATCATATCAGGCTCATCGCAATCAATATTGCCCATAACGCAGAGTTCAAGAAAAGTCTTGCTCATAACAGCCTTGTCGGTCAGTTCAAGGTCAAAGTGCTTTTCAAGAGAAATGATAAGCTCGTCCTGTGACTTCACACCCGGTGTGATGAGTGGCTTGTATCGTTTGATGAGTTTGTTTTTATAAAATTCCGAATTTTCATACTTTAATGAAAGATTAGCGGCAATGTTGTCAAATATATTCATCGTTATCTCCTTAAAAAACAAGTGGTTTTTATGTTTACAAGTAAATTATAATCGAATTTAAGGATAAAATCAATATGCTTTTTGAATATAATGCCCAAACAGATTTATAAATTCGCAGTTTTCATTTATAATCTTAATGTAGAATGACAAACTTGTAGGGGCGGATATCATCCGCCAGCCTTGATGCTATCATATGTTTCTCCTGAATACTTTGATATGATAAAAATTGTGTATTCGTAATATTGAAGTAAAATATATGATAAGCAGAAAACGGTAAGGAGGAGAGTTATGAGCTTGTTTGATAAAATGAAAAAACATCAGCCCCCTGAAAAACCGAATGACGGCGAATTTAAGAGCGATGTAAACACGATTCTGCACGGTACAAGCGTTCAGAACAGAAAAGAAATGTGCGAGCTTGAATACATGAAGGCAAGACGGCTTTTGAAAAATCCGACCGTTGAAACCGTTGCCCGTGCTAAAAATATAATGAATACCCTTGCAACCGATTTCGATTATCTTCCTGCCGTATTGTGGATGGCTGAATTTTCCGTGAACGGTGTCAAAAATCCCGAACAGGCGGCTATGTGGTACAAAAAAGCCGCAGACCTTGGCAGTGCGAATGGAGCGTCCAAAATTGCAGATATTCTTATGGACGGCAGAGGTGTTACCCGCAATCCGAAACTTGCAATGGAGTACTATAAAATTGCCGCCGATAACGGCATAGCGTCAGCGTCATTCGCATTGGGTGAATATTATGCAAAAACAGGCAATAGGGAAGAAGCCGTAAAAGCCTACGAAAAAGCCGTCAAAGGCGGATATAAAGATGCCGAAAAAAAGCTTGCCAAATTGAAGAAAAAGTTTTGATTCTAATATAATTCTGTATTAGAATAATTGTGTATTGGTAAACGCAGTTCAATTGAAAATTGAAAATGGAAAGTTGAAAATTATGGTCGGGTATATGGATTGCAAAATGAAAATCCGTGTTGCCCGACCATATTATATATAAAAGTATATGCGTGTCAGTAGGGGCGTTCATCGGACGCTCGCCAAGTAAAGATACAAATACTATGATAGAAATAAACCGTATAAATGAACCATAGTTACCGAATAATGTAGGGGAGAACCGTGTTCTCCCAATCGTGTGCAATGCACACGATTGCACGCATTGCGTGCAAATTTGAATACACGGTTTTCATCATATTAAAAAATATGTGTTTAAACAAGTTCTGCCATTAAGGTGGGCGCCCAATGAGCGCTCCTACAAGTTTACATTAAAATATGCAAAAAGAAAAGGTACTCGTTTTTGAGTACCTTTTAATGGAGCGGATGATTACTTTGTGATACGGAAGTTGCCAATCTCGTCTTTGCCTAAAGCGTTTGGGCTTAACTTGGATCAACGCTACGCCCTAAAAACAGTTCACTGAACTGTTTTCTAAACGGGCTTTCGATTCCCATCTGATTGATTTATTTCTTCAATATGCAAAAAGAAAAGGTACTCGTTTTTGAGTACCTTTTAATGTGGAGCGGATGATGGGAATCGAACCCACACGATCAGCTTGGAAGGCTGAAGTTCTACCACTAAACTACATCCGCTTATCTGCAACATTGTTATTATATCACGCAGTTTGGTATATGTCAAGAATTTTTTTGTTGTGAAATATATAGGGGCATTCGATGAACACCCCTGATGAATTTTAATAACATATTATCTCACAAATTTGAACTTGTTTCAAATCGTTTTCGTAATTGTTTTAACGCTTTGGTTTCGATGCGGCTGACATAGGAACGGGATATGCCTAACATTTTGGCAACACTTTTTTGAGTCATGGCTTCCTTGCCGTCAAGACCGTACCTCAGTACAATAATCTTCTGCTCACGCTCGTTAAGTTCCTCTCTTATGAACTGACCGAGCTTTTTTGAATTAAGCTTCAAATCAAGATTGTCAATTATGTTATCGTCAACTGACATAATATCAAGAAGGGTGAGAGGGTTGCCGTCCTTGTCGGTATCGATTGTTTCGTTTAAAGAAATATCCTGAGCACTTTTCTTTGCATTTCTGAAATGCATAAGAATTTCGTTTTCAATACATCTGCTTGCATAGGAGCTTAATTTTATGTTTTTGTTTATGTCAAATGTGTTGATTGCCTTTATCAGACCGATTGTGCCGATTGATACAAGGTCATCCTGTTCGCTTTGTGTTCCGTAATATTTCTTTATTATGTGTGCAACAAGCCTCAGATTGTGTTCAACAAGCATATTTCTTGCCGCAATATCGCCGTTTGCACTTTTTTCAAGACATTCACGCTCTTGCTTTTCTGTTAAAGGTTTCGGAAACGAACCGCCTCCGCAAACATGAAGAATGAAAAAACATATATATTGTCCTAAAAATCCGAGTAACTCAATCATAACAGCACCCCTTAAACTAAAGTTTATCGTTATATAATTTTATTCGTGAAATGTTCAATAATTGCCTGTACCTGATTTTCCTCAAAAAACTTCACAAAGCAATCAAAAACTTGATTTTTGCAATGAATTTGTATAATATACCACTTGAAATTTTGGCAAGAATAAACTACAATTTAGTTATGTCGTGTTTCGACAAAATATTTTAGGGGGGCTTTCTTTTGGAAAAGATTTTTAAACTGAAAGAAAACGGCACTAATGTCAAAACCGAGATTATTGCCGGCATTACAACATTCCTTGCAATGGCTTACATACTCGCTGTAAACCCGAGTATTCTTTCTGCCGCAGGAATGGATCCGAATGCAATCTTTGCAGCAACAGCTGTATCGGCTGCTTTTGCAACACTCATCATGGCATTTTATGCCAACTATCCTGTAGTTCTTGCTTCCGGTATGGGACTGAATGCATACTTTGCATACACAGTTGTTCCGCAGCTTGCAGAGCAGGGTATCACAAATCCATGGCAGGTAGCTTTGACAGCTATCCTTGTTGAGGGTATTATTTTTATTGTCCTCTCAATCTTCAAATTCCGTGAAACACTTGTAAACAAGGTTCCTCAGAACCTCAAGTACGGTATTTCGGCAGGTATCGGTCTTTTTATCACAATTGTTGGTCTTAAAGGTGCAGGCGTTATCACAACAGACGCTTACTTTGACGGTGAGGCTGTTCAGTCTTCAACTCTTGTTAAGCTCGGTGATGTTGGTTCTGCTCCGGTGGTTCTTGCGCTTGTCGGTATCCTCATTGTTGCTACACTCTGGCACTACAGAGTTAAAGGCTCAATCCTTATCGGTATCCTTGCAACATGGGTTCTCGGTATCATCGCTCAGCTTTGCGGTTGGTATCAGGGTGCATCGCTCATTCCTGATTTTGCAAACTACTCTGTATTCGGACCTATCCAGAACATGGCAACAGAAACTTTCTTCAAGTTCGACTTCGGTTATGTGGCACAGCATGCGCTTAACTTTGCCGTTATCGTATTTGCATTCCTCTTTGTTGACCTCTTCGATACAGTAGGTACACTTATCGGTGTTGCTCAGGAGGGTAATCTCCTCAATGAAAAGGGCGAGCTTCCCCGTGTAGGTCGTGCTCTTATGTCTGATGCACTCGGTACATGCCTTGGTGCTTGCCTCGGTACATCAACAGTAACATCTTATGTTGAGTCAACAACAGGTGTTGCAGAGGGCGGCAGAACAGGTCTTACAGCTCTTACTTCTGCAATTCTCTTTATCCTTGCTATTCCGCTTTATCCGATTTTCCTTGCTATTCCTTCATTTGCAACAGCTCCTGCACTCGTATTTGTAGGTCTTCTTATGATTAAGAATGTTACAAAGATGGATTTTGAATCAGACATTGCCGATACAGTCGGCGGTTTCGTAGCAATCATCTTTATGCCGTTTGCATATTCAATAGCAACAGGTATCATGTTCGGTATCCTTACTTGGGTTATTCTCAAGATTGTTACAGGCAAAATCAAAGAAATTCATCCGATTATGTGGGTTGCGTTTGCTTTGTTTGCAGTAAGAATTGTAACAATGATTTGCGGTGTATCGTCGTAACTTCATATATAAACTCTGCGGGGGCGTTTTTCGCTCCCGCTTTTTGTGTTTTCTTACAAGTTAAATAGGTTATTGTTGTGCAACAGGCTCATTGACATATAGAGCCGTTTATGATATGCTTTAATCATATTATTAATATATGAATAGGGTGGTTAATTTGAAAATTTCAACAAAGGGCAGGTATGCGCTCAGACTTATGGTTGACCTTGCTCAGTGTAAACAAGGGGAAAATGTAGCCCTAAAGGAGGTTGCCGCCCGTCAGGGAATATCGCTTAAATACCTTGAACAGATTATTACCGTACTTACAAAGGCAGGTTATGTGCTCAGCACAAGAGGTTCAAACGGAGGATATCGTCTTGCTCATGAACCCGAATATTATACTGTCGGTATGATTTTAAGACTTACCGAGGGCAGTCTTGCACCCGTGGCTTGCCTTGAGGGTAGTGAAAATACCTGTGATCGTCGTGAACAATGTTCAACGCTTTTTGTGTGGGAGAAACTCCAGAAGGCTATTGACGATGTTGTTGACAACATTACTCTTGCCGACATTATTGCAAATTCGGCAGATAACTATGTAATTTAATATAATCCGAAAGCATCCTTTACGGGTGCTTTTGTTGTTTGCACAGCAATTTAGTAGGTAATGCGGTGTTTTGCCGTTTGCAAATGACGATTTTGAATATTAGTTTTAAAAAATCAGAAAAAATTTCAAATTGACTGCTTAACGGTTGAAATTTAAAAAACGGCTTGAATATCGGCTTTTTAGACCTTTTCAATAATCAAAACTCAGCAAACCTACTAAACCAATAGGAAAGATAAGAAAAAATTTCAAAAAACCTATTGACAAATAAAAAATCTGTGGTATGATATAGACAATCCAATTAAAACCCACCAATCAAATAGGAAATATGGGAAAGGTGATCCAAATGAAAAATTTCAGATTCAAACGATGTTGCAGTAATGCACGAATGTGATACGGGACACATCAAATCCGCAACATAACTTCTGAAATTAAAATTAAAATGAAATGAGGACATTAAAATGAGTAAATTAAGCGAAAGAAATCTTAAATTTGAAACAAAACAGCTTCACATCGGTCAGGAAACAGCAGACCCTGTAACAGACGCAAGAGCAGTTCCGATTTACGCAACTACTTCTTATGTATTCCACAACAGTCAGCACGCCGCAGACCGCTTTGCACTCAAAGATGCAGGTAACATCTACGGCAGACTTACAAACCCGACAGAGGATGTTTTTGAAAAGAGAATTGCAGCTCTTGAGGGTGGCACAGCAGCTCTTGCAGTTGCATCAGGTGCAGCGGCAGTTTCATATGCACTTCAGGCTCTTGCAAAAGCAGGCGACAACATCGTAGCCGCAAAGACAATCTACGGCGGCACATACAACTGGCTTGAGCATACATTCTCAGAGTACGGTGTAACAACAAAGTTCGTTGATCCTGACGAAGAAAACGCATTTGAAAATGCAATTGACGAAAACACAAAGGCTGTTTTCATTGAATCACTCGGTAACCCCAATTCAAATATTATTGATATTGAAGAAGTAGCAAACATTGCTCATTCACACAAGATTCCGCTTGTAATCGACAGCACATTCGCTACACCTTATCTTCTCAGACCGTTTGAGTACGGCGCAGATATCGTTGTTCATTCGGCAACAAAGTTTATCGGCGGTCACGGTACGGCTCTCGGCGGTGTAATCGTTGAAAGCGGTAAGTTTGACTGGGCTGCATCAGGCAAGTTCCCACAGTTCTCAGAGCCTAACGCATCATATCACGGTGCAGTATTTACAGAGGCTGCTCCGGGTGCTGCTCTTGTAACTTATGTTCGTGCCATTCTCCTCAGAGATACAGGCGCTACACTTTCACCGTTCCACGCATTTATGTTCCTCCAAGGCCTTGAAACACTTTCACTTCGTGTTGAACGCCATGTTGAAAATGCACTCAAGGTTGTTGACTTCCTCTCTAAGAACCCGAAGGTAGAAAATGTTAATCATCCTTCACTTCCTGACAGCAAGTACAACGCACTTTACAAGAAATACTTCCCGAAGGGTGCAGGCTCAATCTTCACATTTGAAATCAAGGGTGACGCTGAAACTGCAAAGAAATTCATCGACCACCTCGAAGTATTCTCACTTCTTGCAAATGTTGCAGATGTTAAATCTCTTGCAATTCACCCTGCATCAACAACTCATTCACAGCTCAGCGAGGCAGAGCTTGCAGAACAGGGCATTAAGCCAAACACTATCAGACTTTCAATCGGCACAGAGAATATCGACGATATTATCTATGACCTTCAGGAAGCATTTGATTCACTTGATGACTGATTTTAATTTGTTGAATTTTGAAAGGACTTGATTTTTGTGAGCAAAGTATATACAAGTGTAACAGAACTTATTGGCAGAACACCGCTTATCGAACTCGTTAATATAGAAAAGAAATATGACCTCAAGGCAAAGGTTGTTGCAAAGCTTGAACTCTTTAATCCTGCCGGCAGTGTTAAGGACAGAGTGGCAAGAGCTATGGTTGAGGACGCTGAAAAGAGCGGTAAACTCAAAAAGGGTTCAACTATCATTGAACCGACATCAGGTAACACAGGCATTGGTCTTGCATCTGTAGCTACTGCAAAGGGCTACAAGACAATCCTCACAATGCCCGAAACGATGAGCGTTGAGAGAAGAAACCTCCTCAAGGCATACGGTGCTGAAATCGTTCTTACTGACGGTACAAAGGGTATGAGCGGTGCAATTGCAAAGGCTAAAGAGCTTGAAAAGGAAATTGACGGCGGCATTATCCTCGGTCAGTTTGAGAATCCTGCTAACCCTAAGGCTCATTTTGATACAACGGGTCCGGAAATTTGGGAGGATACGGACGGCAATGTTGATTTCTTCATTGCAGGTGTCGGCACAGGCGGTACACTCAGCGGTGTGGGTAACTTCCTCAAGTCAAAGAAGGCTGATGTAAAGGTTGTTGCAGTTGAGCCGCAGACTTCTCCCGTACTTTCGGAAGGCCACGGCGGCCCTCATAAGATTCAGGGTATCGGCGCAGGCTTTGTTCCCGATACACTCGATACTAAGGTATATGACGAAATTCTTCCGATTGCTAACGAAGCCGCTTTCTCAAATGCAAATGATATTGCAAAGACAGAGGGTATCCTCGTAGGTATCTCATCAGGTGCCGCTCTTGCAGCCGCAATTGAGCTTGCCAAGCGTGAAGAAAACGCAGGCAAGACAATCGTTGCATTGTTCCCCGACACAGGTGAGCGTTACCTTTCAACAGGCGTATTTAACAGCTAATAAGTAATTGGATTACTTCCCGATATTGACAAAGGACAGCCACGCAGACTGTCCTTTGTCTTTTTTTATTGCAACCGTTAATTCGATATGGTACAATTATTTTGTAGGTGAGTTTATGAAAGTTAAAATTTGCGGAATTACATCCGCCGAAGACATTAAGATAGTAAATGCCTGCAAACCCGATTTTGCGGGATTTGTAATGTTCTTTCCAAAGAGTAAACGGAATATTTCTCCCGAAACCGCCAAGAGCCTGATTGAAACGCTTGATAAAAATATTTTGTCGGTTGCGGTAACTGTTTCTCCGACTCTTGAACAGGTGAAAACTGCATATGACTGCGGTTTCGACTGCATTCAAATTCACGGTGAGGTTGAAGAAGATGTGCTTTCAAATCCATATCTAAAGGTAATCCGTGCGTTTAATGTAAGCGACCTTGAAAAGTTTGACGAATACAGAATGAATCAGAACATTGTAGGCTATGTTTTTGATGCACACGAACCCGGCAGCGGAAAAACCTTTGACTGGACAATGCTTGAAAATCTGCCTCGTGATGATAAATTGTTTATGCTTGCAGGCGGTCTGAATCCCGAAACCGTTGCAAAAGCCGTAAAAGCCGTTAAGCCTGACGGTGTGGATGTCAGCTCGGGTGTTGAAAATTCAGACGGCGACGGTAAAGATTTTGAAAAAGTGAAGAAATTCATTATATCGGCTCGAAGCGAAATAAAACAGTAAAAAAATGTTGACAAACCGTGATTTTATGTTATAATGAATCTGTTATGTTGTGTACATAACAATCCTTGCGGTGAAAACCGCCATAATGTCCAGAAGGAGGTGCAATATTAATGGCAGTAACAGCTAATTACGAAACAGTAATGATCGTTTCAATGAAGAAGGGCGAAGAAGGTATTCAGGCCATCGTTGAAAAGTTCAAGGCTCTCATTGAGAAGCATGCCACTTTGAAGAATGTTGACGAATGGGGCAAGAGAAAGCTTGCTTACCTTATCAACAAAGAGAGCGAAGGTTATTATGTTCTTTTCGATTTTGAAAGTGAAGCTGAGTTCCCTGCAGAGCTCGACCGTATCTACAAGATCACAGAAGGCGTAATGCGTTCAATGATAATCAAGAAGGAAGTCGAATAATCAATTTGTAGGGGTTAACCCGAACACGAAAGGAAAAGTATGTTAAACAGAGTAATCTTAATGGGCAGAATTACAGCTGACCCTGAATTAAAAACAACAAACACAGGCGTAAGCGTTACAAGCTTCAGCATTGCAGTTGATCGCAACTATGTAAAGCAGGGCGAGGAGCGTAAAGCCGACTTCTTTAATATTGTATGTTGGAGAAGTACAGCGGAATTTGTATGCCGTTACTTTGGAAAGGGTTCTCTCATTGCTATTGAAGGACAGCTCCAGAGCCGTCAGTTCCAGGCTAAGGACGGTTCAAACCGTTATGTTGTTGAGGTTGTAGCAGACAATGTTTCGTTCACTGGCGAACGCCGTGACAACAATGCAGGCGGCTACAATCAGTCCTATGGCGGCAATCAGTCATACGGTGCTCCGTCTTACGGCGGAAACCAGGCTTATCATCAGGAACCTGCTCCGCAGGCACCTGCGTCTTATCAGAGCGGTTCAAACTCTGATTTTCAGGATATGCCGTTGGACGATGATTTACCATTTTAACTTCAACTTAATTTAAATAATTCTCATTGAAAGGAGAACTTCATCATGGCAGACAGACCAATGAACCGTGGCAGAAAAGCTCGCAAGAAGGTTTGCGGCTTCTGTGTTGACAAGGTTGAGAATATCGATTACAAGGATATTGCTCGTCTTCGTCGTTATATGTCAGAAAGAGGAAAGATTCTTCCTCGCCGTGTAACAGGTACTTGCGCAAGACATCAGCGTGAGCTTACAGTTGCTATCAAGCGTGCTCGTCACCTTGCTTTGCTTCCTTACACAGCTGACTGATTTTAATAACAGCTTTTAACACCGTACTTTTTGTGCGGTGTTTTTTTATCCAATAAAAGCAGGGTATTTTTAGTACCCTGCTTTTTTGTTAAAATAAATCGCTGTGTGAACCTGTTCTTGTAAGAAATAATATCAGTTCATCTTCTAAATACTCATAAATTAACAGCCAGTCAGGTTCTAAGTGACATTCATGTTTGCCTTTGTAGTTTCCTATCAGCAAATGGTCACGATATTTGTCCGGAAGAATTTCGTCATTTGCGAGCATATCAATTACTTTCTTCAGAATATTCAAATCTTTGTTTTGCTTTTTAACTTTTTTAAAATCTTTTTTGAATTAATTTGTGGGTTTGATTATATATTTCATTTATCCAAATCCTCAAATAATTCATCGGCACTGCTATAGCTCTTATAAAGTTCGGGATGTTTTTTCATCTCTTCAACTTCGGCAAAAGCGGCTTCGGTTTCTGCATTATATTTGCGAATAGTAAATGGGATACCGTTAAATTCAAGTGACTGCTGAATGAAAAGATTGATGGCGGTAGTCATATCAAGTCCTAAAGATGAAAACAGTTCCTGTGCTTTTAATTTTTTATCAGCATCAATTCTGATGTTTATATTTGTCATAGCCATAAAATCATCTCCTTATTATTATGTTATTACGATGTAATAACATTGTCAACATTATCTTTTGCATATTTTTTGTTAGTTTTTTCTGTAATTAACCTATTGACAAATACCCCAAAGGGGTATACAATCATAACTGTAAGATACCTATAGGGGGTATCATAAAAGGGCTTTGAATAATATATCCCATTTTGAAATTATGAGGTTGATATTATGGAGAATAATAAGTGTGAACATTGTGCAAAACACAAGCACCGTACCGAAAAAGAATACAAGTCGCTTGTAAACCGACTTAATCGTATTGAAGGTCAGATACGGGGGATAAAGGGTATGCTTGAAAAAGATGCCTACTGTCCGGATATTCTGGTACAGGTTGCCGCCGCCAATGCGGCACTGAATGCTTTTAACAAGGAGTTGCTTGCAAGTCATATCCGCACCTGTGTTGCAGATGACATAAGAGCAGGTAATGATGAAACAATTGACGAGCTTGTCGGTGTTTTGCAAAAGCTTATGAAGTAGGAGAAGTTATGACTCAATACAATGTAACGGGTATGAGCTGTGCCGCCTGTGTTGCCCGTGTTGAAAAGGCGGTATCAAAGATTGACGGAGTAAATTCCTGTTCCGTCAGTCTGCTTACAAATTCAATGAATGTTGACGGTTCAGCTGATTCGTCTGCAATTATAAAAGCCGTGCAGAATGCCGGCTATGGTGCGTCTTTGAAAGGCAAAGAGAAAAAATCGTCCGATGCAGAGGATTCTCTCAAAGATACCGAAACCCCAAAAATCAGAAAAAGACTTATCGCATCTCTCATTGTCCTTGCAGTGTTGATGTATTTTTCAATGGGACATATGATGTGGGGATGGCCTTTGCCGTCATTTTTTGACAACAACCATATTGCAATGGGACTTGTTCAGCTGATTTTGTCAGGCATAGTGATGGTGATTAATCAGAAATTTTTTGTCAGCGGCTTCAAGGGGATTATCCGCCTTGCTCCCAATATGGACACGCTTGTTGCACTTGGTTCGGGTACAGCCTTTGTTTACAGCACAATTGCGTTGTTTATGATGACCGATGCACAGGTGAGAGGTGACTCGGCGGCGGTTATGTCGTATATGCACGAGTTCTATTTTGAATCAGCCGCAATGATTTTGGCACTCATCACAGTCGGTAAAATGCTTGAGGCTCACTCAAAGGGCAAAACTACCGACGCTCTCAAAGGTTTGATGAAACTTGCACCAAAGACTGCTACGATTGTAGTTGACGGTGTTGAAAAAACTGTTCCGATAGAGCAGGTGAAAAAAGGCGATATATTCGCAGTTCGTCCGGGTGAGAGTATTCCTGTTGACGGAGTTGTTATTGACGGTGAAAGTGCCGTCAATGAATCCGCTCTGACGGGTGAAAGCGTTCCTGTTGACAAGCTTGTCGGCGATACGGTTTCAGCCGCAACAATCAATCAGTCGGGATATATCCGCTGTGAGGCTACGAGAATCGGTGAGGACACAACGCTGTCGCAGATTATTAAAATGGTCAGCGATGCGTCAGCCACCAAAGCACCTATCGCAAAAATTGCCGACAAGGTATCGGGTGTGTTTGTTCCTGCAGTTATCACAATTGCCGTGATTACTGCAATCGTGTGGCTGTTGCTCGGTCAAAGTGTAGGATTTTCGCTTGCAAGAGCCATTTCCGTCCTTGTAATCAGCTGTCCGTGTGCATTGGGACTTGCAACCCCTGTTGCGATTATGGTCGGCAACGGTGTCGGTGCAAAGAACGGAATCCTCTTTAAAACCGCAGTTTCGCTTGAAACAGCCGGCAGAATTGACACGGTTGTTCTTGACAAAACAGGCACGGTTACCAAGGGTGAACCCGCCGTTACCGATATCGTTACAGTCGAAAATATCTCGGAAACTGAGCTTTTGAAAACAGCCGTTGCTCTTGAAAAATCAAGCGAACATCCGCTTGCAAAGGCAATTGTAGTTTATGCAAACGACAGGCATATTATCGGCGATGCCGTGACTGAGTTCAATGCCGTAACGGGTAACGGACTTACCGCAAAAATCGGCTCAGAAAGCGTTTACGGCGGCAATTACAGATATATTTCACAGTTTGCTGAAATTTCATCAGGCGAAAAAGCAAAGGCTGAACAGCTTGCGGAAGAGGGCAAAACTCCGCTGTATTTCTGTAAAGGAAATAAATTTCTCGGTATTATCGCCGTTGCGGACATAATAAAAGAGGACGGCAAACAGGCTGTTAATGAACTCAAAAATATGGGTGTGCGTGTTGTAATGCTTACGGGCGATAACGAAAAAACCGCAAAAGCCGTTGCGAAAAACGCAGACATTGATGAAGTTATTGCAGGAGTTCTTCCTGACGGCAAGGAAAAGAATGTAAAAGAGCTGAAAAAATACGGCAAGGTTGCTATGGTCGGTGACGGCATTAACGATGCGCCTGCCCTAACAAGCGCAGACTTGGGTATTGCAATCGGAGCGGGAACGGATGTTGCAATTGATGCGGCAGATGTTGTACTCGTAAAGAGCCGTCTTGCAGATGTTCCTGCAACAATCAGACTCGGCAGAGCAACACTCCGTAACATTCACGAAAATCTTTTCTGGGCATTTATTTACAATGTAATCGGTATTCCGCTTGCCATGGGTGCATTTATCAATCTTTTCGGCTGGCAGTTAAATCCGATGTTCGGTGCGGCGGCAATGAGCCTTTCAAGCTTTTGCGTTGTAACAAACGCATTAAGACTTAATTTTGTTAAGGTTCACAGCTCAAAGCATGACAGAAAAATAAAACATAAAAATATAAAGGAGAATAAAACCATGGAAAAAACAATGAAAATTGAAGGTATGATGTGCCTGCATTGCGAGGCAACAGTAAAGAAAACTCTTGAGGCAATTGACGGTGTTGAATCGGCAGAAGTAAGCCACGAAAAAGGCTCAGCCGTTCTTACAATGTCAAAAAATGTTGAAGATTCCGTTCTTAAAAAAGCAGTAGAGGACGCAGGATACAAAGTAAATTGAAAATTTAAAATGTAAAATTGAAAATTAAGGTCGGGAAGAGAGTGTGTAAAATGAAATGCTCTGTTTCCCGACCTTTGTTTTATTGTATGTAAAATTGTGCAAAATAATGACAGCGTAATTATAATTGCTTGACATTGTAACTTGTATGTGGCATTATACATATACAGATATAAAGGAGTTGATTTTATGGCAACAACAAATCTGAATGTCAGAGTTGATGAAAATCTTAAAAAAACAGCTGACACATTGCTTAACGAACTTGGTTTGAATATGTCAACAGCAATCAATATCTATCTCAAACAAATTGTCAGGGAGAACGGCATACCGTTTGAAATCAAACTTGACAAGCCAAATGCAGAAACCTTGCAGGCTATGCAGGATGTCAGAGAGGGCAAAAATCTTCACGGTCCTTTTAATTCTTTAAGCGAGCTTATGGAGGACTTGAATGCTGACGATTAAGTATCATACCATGTTTAAAAAGGATTTTAAAAGGATAAATAAGCGTGGTTAATGATATTTCAAGGCTTTTGAGAATGTCACATTGCACCCGATTGGTTGCTCATTTATCAAGTCAACAACAACGAACTCGTTCTTGTTTTGTCAAGAACAGGTTCACACAGCGATTTATTCTGAACTTAATATTTTAAATTAAGGCACTTTGCAGAAATGCAGAGTGCTTTTTCTGTATAATAAAATTTCAAAGTTTTGTAATCATTTGTATGGGAACATCCACTATACACTTTTTATGTAACGGTAAAAAGTTTGTGATAAGACTGGTTTTATAAATGCAACAAAGATGTTGTTTTACATAAGAAAAAACGGAGTAACCAAAACCGATTACTCCGTAAATTCAATGTTAAATTACATTTTGTTTGCAAGGGCTCTTTCAAGCCAGATGTCTGCAATATCCATAGCAAGGAACAATCCCTTTTTTTCGCTTGACTTAATAAGTTGTTTTCTCGGTGAAAGATAGGGGTCTGTAGCCATTAGCTGAACTGTTACCTTATCGGCAATCTCAGTTCCGTTGACATCCTTTTTGCTTTTGATTTGCATTCTTATAACATACGGTTCTTCCATACTGCCGTAGTAAATCTCGTCATTGCAACGAACGAGCGGTCTGCCCTTGTAAGTCGAAAATTTCTTTTCGGTCTTTTTGGTATCTGCCACAAGGCATCATCCTTTCTTAAACATTAAGATACGATTTTACCAGTGCTTCAAGTAGGTCGTCACGGTCGATCTTGCTGATGATGTTGCGAGCGTTATTATATGTTGTAATATAGGTCGGATCCTCGCTTAAAATATATCCCACAATTTGATTAATAGGGTTATATCCTTTTTGGCGGAGGGCATCATAAACGATTGTAAGCCCTGCTTTTATCTGGTCATCTTTTTCCTCACCAAGAGAAAAAATCATTGTTTTATCCAACATACTGAAACACCTCCTATTCTGCTACTATACCATATTTCAAAGTAAATTTCAAGCACTTTTTAATAAATATGCCTAATTTATGCTATTTCAATGTCAAAAACATTGCTTTGTGTGATAAAACAGCAGTAATATTTTTTTATTTTATCTTATGCTTGTCAGATTATGTCACAAAAAGGGGACGGAAAAACCGCCCCCATAATTTTTAGCCTCTAAGCTTTACTCCGTTTTCAGAAAGATTTGAAATTATCTTGTCCATAATCTTCTGAACCTCGGCTGATGAAAGTGTTCTTTCATTTGATGAGAACTCAAAGCGGATTGTTACGCTGTGAACTGTATCTGTGTCATATGTGTCAACAATCTTTGTGCTTTTGAGAATCTCTCCGCCTTCGTTTTTCCAACACTCTGCAAGGTGTGAGAAGAACATTCCCTGAGGAACTTCAACGCTGATGTCGTAGTCCATCGGCGGGAACTTTGACGGTTCGTCATAAACAATCGGAGCGACCTCTGTGTTTGCATAAGCGTTCACATCAATTTCTGCAAATACAATTGCGGCTTTTTTGTCAATCTTCTTGCTTACTGTCGGATGAACAATGCCGATTGTACCGATATTTCTGCCGTCAAGGCATACCGAATAGAGGTTTACGGGGTGTTCGTAGCTGTGAGTTGGTTCAGCCTTTTCAAATGTGAGAGCCTTGTGCTTGATTTCATCCGTTACAACTGCGAGAATGTCACGGAGTTCAAAATAGATGTCCTTAACATTTCTTGTCTTGCTGTAAAGTGTGATTGCAAGTTTTTTGTTCTCAATGCAAAGACCGTTTTCGTCAAGACCGTTTACAACTCTGCCGATTTCAAAAATACCGAAATCGTTTGAGAATGAAAGGTTTGATTTAATCTGACAAAGCTGTGTGGGAACAATTGAATTTCTTAATGTTTCAATATTCGGGTTGGTTGCGTTTGCAAGCTTAACATTATCCTCAACAGGAATGTCAATTGCCTTGAGTTCATCGTTGTATGCCCATACATATGAGTGAAGTTCGTGGAGATTGTACCTCTTAACAAGCATATCCTTGATTTTGTTTTCCGTAGTTTTAACAACGCTTGCTCTTACGGGGTAGAGGGGAGAGCGTGTTGTGTGAATTTCAAAGTTGTCATAGCCGTAAATACGGGTGATTTCTTCAATGATGTCAGCCTTGATTGTAACATCCTTTGTTGCTCTCCAGCTTGGAACCGTTACGCTAAAGTTATCGTTGTTGAGCTCAACCTTAAAGCCGAGGCTTTCGAGTGTTGCAACAATTCTGTCGTTGCTGATTTCGATGCCTGTGTAGCGGTCAACAAAGTTTTTGTCAAAGTCAAGAACAACTGTGTCATACCTGAATGCGTACTCGTCTGTAAGCGAAGAAACAACCTTGATGTCGCTGTCATACTTTTTGAGAAGATATACAAATCTTGCAATTGCAGTAACAGTCATTTCAGGATCAAGACATTTTTCATATCTCATTGATGCGTCTGTTCTGTGAGCAAGTCTTACTGTTGACTTTCTTACGGAAACTGCGTTGAATGTTGCAGATTCAAGTGTGAGAGTAGTTGTATCGTCAACAATTTCCGAATCAAGACCGCCCATGATGCCGGCAATTGCTACAGGAGTGTTGCCGTTGCAAATCATAAGTGTGTTTTCGTCAATGTTTCTTTCAACACCGTCAAGTGTTTTGAAAGTGAAAGGCTTGTCAAAACGCTTGATTCTGATTTTTTCAACCTTTCTTGAATCAAAAGCGTGCATCGGCTGTCCCATTTCAAGCATAAGGTAGTTTGTAAGGTCGGCAAGATAGTTTATTGCTCTCATACCGCAGTAGAAAAGACGGATTCTCATATTTACCGGGCTTACATTGCGGTTGATGTTCTCAATCTGTAAGCAGCTGTATCTCTGACAGAGGGTGTCCTCAATCTTCATATCAATCTTTTTAAGACCGTCATATGCCTTTAAATCGTCAAGGTCAAGAGGCTTAAGTTCTCTGCCTGCAAGTGCGGCAAATTCTCTTGCAATTCCGTAGTGTCCCCAAAGGTCGGGACGGTTTGTAAGCGACTTGTTATCAACCTCAAAAACAATATCGTCAATTTCGTAAATATCCTTAAGGTCTGTGCCGTTTTTAACATCATCTGTAATTTCCATAATGCCCGAGTTGTCGTCGCTGATACCGATTTCAGCCTCACTGCAGCACATACCGTTTGATGTAAAGCCTGCAAGAGGTCTTGGTGTAATCGTGATTTCGCCGATTTTAGCGCCAACCTTTGCAAAAGCGGTTTTAAGACCGACTCTTACATTCGGAGCACCGCAGACAACATCAATAAGTTCATCTTCGCCTGCATCAATTTTGAGGAGATGAAGTTTCTTTGAATCGGGATGATTTTCAACCGACTTAATTTCACCTACAACAATACCGCTGATTTCACTGCCCTTGCGGAGAATATCGTTTTCAACCTCGGCTGTGGAAAGAGAAAATTTGCGGATAAGTTCAATTTTATCAAGACCGCTCAAATCAACAAAGTCCTGAATCCAGTTCATAGATAAAAACATTTTGTATCTCCTCTCTTATTCGTCATCAGTAAACTGTGAAAGTGCTTTAAGACTGCCGCTGTTAAGGTCACGGATATCCTTGATTCCGTACTTCATCATTGCAAGTCTTGTAAGACCGAGACCAAACGCAAAGCCTGTGTATTTTTCGGGATCAATTCCGCCCTCACGCAGAACATTGGGATGAATCATACCGCAGGGGCATAGCTCAAGCCAACCGCTGTGCTTACATGACGGACAACCCTCGCCGCCGCAGATAAGACAGCTGATGTCAAGCTCAAAACCCGGTTCAACGAATGGGAAAAAGCCGGGGCGAAGTCTTACCTTGATATCCTTTTTGAATACCTCGGAAAGCATTGTTTTCATAAAGTAGATAAGGTTTGAAATTGAAATGTCCTTGTCAACCATAACGCCTTCCATCTGGAAAAATGTGTTTTCGTGACAAGCGTCAGTAGCCTCGTTTCTGAAGCATCTGCCGGGGAAGATGGCTTTTATAGGTGTGCCGTTTTCGATAAGTCCCTTGCCGTACTTTTTAAGAATTGCGTTCTGTGCGGCGGATGTGTGTGACTTTAAAAGCTGACCGTTGTCAAGATAGTAAGTGTCCTGCATATCTCTTGCGGGGTGATGCTTTGGAATGTTGAGAGCCTCAAAGCATTCATAGTCGGTTACGATTTCGGAGTAGTCCTCAATGTTAAATCCCATTGATGAGAAAATCTTTTCACATTCTCTCTGAACAAGGGTGATTGGGTGATAAGAACCCCTTGCAAGTGCAACAGGCGATGTAATGTCAAACTGCGGCATCAAGGCGATTTCACGCTGAATTTCCTTTTCTTTAAGTTCCGCAAGTCTTTCTTCAATAAGCTGTGCGGCCTGTGCCTTGAGCTTGTTTACCTCAGCACCGAAAGTTTTTCTTTCCTCGTTGGGAAGGTCTTTCATACCCTTTAAAAGAGCCGTGATACTGCCCTTTTTGCCAAGATAAGAAACTCTGATTTTATCAAGGTCGGTCAAATCTTGTGTTTCGCCGAGTCTTGACTTGATTTCGTCTTTTAAACTTAATAATTTCTCGTTCATAAATTACCTCCGTAAAAATAATAAAGCCCTGCGTAAAATCAATTACGCAGGGACGAAATAATCCGTGGTACCACCCTGATTTTTGCATCAAAGCAAACACTCCCGAAAGCAGACACTTTCACAACCTGTAACGGAGTCAGCCGTTGAGATCTACTGAAAATTTCAACCTCACCACTCGGAAGGGAACTTCACACCTGCAACACCGTTGTATGCTTTCAGCCTCGGCACACATTCTCTTTGACGGTATCACGCAAACGCTACTTTCTTCGTCATCATGTTATCTTTTACTATGATAACACCAAAACATTTTTTTTGCAAGAGTTTTTGTATCTTTTGTTGAAAAATACAACAGCCTGTGATATCATATGAAATATCAATCATAAAGGAGAAAATACATTGAATAATTTTAACGAACAGGTTGTAAGACGGGTTAACAAACCTAAAAATCTGATTATAAAAATTGTTTCGGTGCTTTTGCTTATTTTAGTGCCGACAACATTGTTTTTACTTGCTTTTGCAACAATTGCATATCTTATCTATGTGGCTTTTTTCGTGTTTGTAGGCGGAATTTATGTTGTCTGGTATGTGTTCAGTATTCAGAAGGTCGATTTTGAATATTCGGTTTCGGGCAATGAGCTTGAAATTGCAAAGGTTGTTGCATTGCGCAAAAGAAAAACCATGTGCAAGGTTCAGATTAACGAGATTGAAAGACTTGAAAAAGACGATACCGAAATCAAGAAGATGAGATTTCTCAAAACTTTTATCGCCGCAAGAGATATTGACTCCAAGGACGAAAACTATTTTGCCGTTTTCAACAGTCCTGCATACGGCAGATGTCTTCTTGTTTTCACTCCGAATGAGGATATTCTCAACGGTATGAAACCGCACCTCAACAAGAATATTGTGGTTCAGTTATTCTATAAAAGAAAAATGAGTTGATTGTATGACAGTAACAGATGTAAATGTTGTAAAAAGTGCAATTTTTGAACGCCCCGATGATGCAAACAAAGGAACTCTGGGTTCATTGCTCTGCGTTTGCGGAAGCTACGGAATGGCAGGGGCGGCGGTTATGTCGGCAAAGGGTGCGTTAAGAACGGGCATAGGTCTTGCAAAATGTGCCTTGCCGAGAAGTATTTACCCGATTGTTGCCCAAACGATTCTTGAGAGCGTTTACTATCCGCTCAGCGAAAATGCAGACGGCAGAATCTCAAAGGTAAATGTTCCGTTTTTAGTCAGCGAATCGTGCAAATCCTCTGCAACTCTTGTCGGTTGCGGACTCGGTGTGTGCGACGATACATTAAAAATTGTATTTTCTTTAATAGAAAATTCCACAACAACGCTTGTGCTTGACGCAGACGCACTCAATTGTGTTGCAAAACAGCCTGAAATTCTTTTAAGGAAAAAAGCACCGATTATAATTACTCCTCACCCGGGTGAAATGTCAAGACTTACAGGTCTTGCAACTCCGCTTGTAAATGCGGAAAGGGAGAGAGTTGCCCTCGATTTTGCTCAAAAGTATGGCGTTGTAACCGTTCTCAAAGGTGCAGGCACGGTAATTGCCTTGCCAAACGGCAAGGTGCTTGTGAACCCGACAGGCAATTCGGGAATGGCAACAGGCGGCAGCGGTGATGTGCTTGCAGGAATGACCGCATCAATCCTTGCACAGGGCGCAAGTCCGTTTTCATCAGCCGCAGCGGCAGTATATCTCCACGGTCTTGCAGGCGACATTGCCGCCGAAAAATACGGCAAAATCTCAATGCTTCCCACAGATCTGATAAATTGTATCCCACTTGCGTACAAGCGTTGCGGTTTTTGATTTAAAATACAAGTAGAAACGGGAATCTTTTTGCGAAAAAAGTTTTGAAAATGAAGATAATTTCGTAGGGACAGATATTATCCGTCCGCAAGTAACAGCACAAAATTTATATTAAGTCAGATTATAAATGTCTAAATGTCACAAAATTACTTTTATGCAGTAGTGTCAGGTAATGTTTTGCATATAACTCTGTTTATGGAGGCGAATAAAAATGATGCCGACAAGAGCGGAAGCTGAAAAAATATTAGAAGAAGCCGGACAATGTAATTTTGGTCCTTGGGTAAATCACAGTCGCATTACAGCAAAATGCGCTGAAAAGATTGCGGAATTATGTGAAGATTTGGATTCGGAAAAGGCATACATATTAGGGTTACTCCATGATATTGGCAGAAAGTTCGGTGTTAGGCATTTAGGTCATGTTTCTGACGGATATAAATATATGATGTCATTGGGATATGATGAGGTCGCAAAAATTTGCCTGACACATTCATTTAATAATTCAACTATACAGGAATACATTGGTAAATTCGATGTTTCTGACGAAGAACTTGAATTGATAGAAACTGCTCTTGCTAAAGTGAATATGGATGATTATGACAAACTAATTCAATTATGCGATGCGTTGGCAGGTAGTGACGGTGTGTTGAATATTATAGACCGTATGAGAGATGTAGAGCAAAGATATGGTTATTACCCACAAGAAAAATGGAATTCAAACATAAGATTAAAAAATTATTTTGAGAAAAAAACAGGAAATAATATATACAAAACAGTTAATCAATCGTAAGTTGGATTGTTCTTTATAAGAATAAAAAAGCGTTGTGGATTTTGATTTGGGTTGCAACTAAATCAATTGGCGGTCGCTGACCGCCGTTACAATTTTTTTACACAACAAAACTTGATTTTAAAACAAAACAGTGTTATAATCACCGTGAAAAAGAAATTTAAGGAGGCGAACAGTATGGACAGTTGTGATAGTCGAAGTCGAAGTACACATAACGATGGATACAGACTTGGAAGCTATTTCAGGTGTCTGTAGGTGCGCCGTTTTTAAGCAGTAAATAATCAGAAAGCCTTTACCCATCGTTACAAACTATTCACAGCTTATTTTTGTGGCAGTTAATGTTACGATGGGCTTTTTACGCCCTTTTTTAGTGAAAAGGAGGCTAAATGATGAAAAATAAAGTATTAAAAGAACCAATTTATGCAGAAAGAATTGTAAATGCAGTCAAGCTGTCTTGTTCAATGGAAGAAATGCGCAATAAGCTGAAGGATTACCATGACAATGACATTGCGCAAAGTTTTGAATTTTTAAACAGAGCCGAAAGAAATCTTTTGTACAGCGCACTTGATGCGAAATGGCTTGCTGAAATTATTTCTTACATTGATAACCCGTCACAGTATATCGAAGAAATTGAAATTGATAAATTGGCTGAAATTGTGAACGAAATGGACGCCGATGATGCGGTTGACCTTTGGCGTGATATTGATGAAAGTGTAAAAATAAAGCTTCGTCCGATGATTGATGATGAAACCAAAACGGACATCAGGCTAATCTATTCTTATGACGATGACGAAATCGGAAGTTTGATTACAACAAACTATATATGTATCAGGGAAAATCTTACAATCCGTGAAGCAATGCACGAGCTTGTAAGACAGGCGGGTGAAAATGATAATATTTCAACAATATATGTGGTTAATGATAAGGGTTGTTTTCGCGGTGCAATTGATTTGAAGGATTTGATTGTCGCAAGAGAAAATGTTGAATTGAAAACCCTCATAAGCTACGCATATCCCTACTTGTACGATAACGAGAAAATTTCCGACAGCGTTGTGAAGATAAAAGATTACGCTGAGGATTCGCTTCCGGTTCTTAACAGAAAAAAGAAAATGGTCGGCATTATCACCGCACAGGATGTCATTGAAACGGTTGATGACGAGATGGGCGACGATTACGCAAAGCTTGCCGGCTTGTCCTCGGAAGAAGACCTTAACGAAACTACAAAGGACAGTATGAAAAAGCGTCTTCCGTGGCTGATTATTCTTCTGTTTCTCGGAATGGGCGTTTCGGCAGTAGTAGGTGCTTTTGAAGGCGTTGTGGCTGTTTTGCCTGTTGTAATTTGCTTTCAGTCTTTAATTCTCGATATGGCAGGAAATGTCGGCACACAGTCGCTTGCCGTTACAATCAGAGTGTTAATGGACGAAAAATTAAACGGTAAAGACAAGCTTAAATTGACGCTTAAAGAGATGAAAATAGGCTTCTGCAACGGCGGATTGCTCGGTGTGTTCGCACTTGTCTGTCTGGGAGTTTATATAGTTTTGTTTAAAGGCTATGCAATCGGAACGGCATTTTTAATTTCGGGATGCGTCGGTGTTGCATTGCTTGTTTCAATCATTATTTCAAGCCTTGTCGGAACTTTAGTTCCTATATTCTTCAAGAAAATCAAAGTTGATCCTGCCGTTGCTTCAGGTCCACTCATCACTACGGTGAATGATTTGGTTGCAGTTGTAACCTATTACGGACTTGCATGGCTGTTTTTAATTCAGATTATGCATATAGTTTAAAATATTGCAGGAATTATTACGCTGATTTTCGTTGCAGAACGGATTTGTACAATGTATTAAAAAATTCACAGGACATATAATGTATCGGGAGGTGTCTTATGGCACGGAAAATCTTGATTGCATTATGTGTCCTTTTTGTTATGCCCGTTTTTGTCATTACGGGGTGTGATGAAGTGCAGGAAAATCTTACTCCGAAATCTTCGTTTATTGCTGATTTCAGCTGTAAATACAGAAAAATGAACATTACGGGAAAGCTGTCTGCAAGCGGTAAAAAACTCATCAACATTTCGCTTGATTCTCCGAACACGGTCAGCGGTTTGTCGGTTACATACAAGGGTTCGGATATTGAAATTTCAAGGGAGAATATGATTTGCTCCGCCGATGAAGCGTACATTCCCGAAAGCAGTTTCCCGAATATTACAAAAGAAATTTTATACGGAATTGCAGACGGAAGGGCGGTCTTTGAGGGGAAGTGCGAAGATGTGTGTACATACAGACTTGATTCAGCGTTCGGCAAAGCTGTTGTCAGCACAAATTCAAAGGGCTGTATAAGCAAAATCAGCGTTGACAGCGAAGATTACGAAATGGTGCTTTCCGATGTGAAAGATGCAAACGGCTGAACCGATTCACAAATTTTACGCTCAAAAATATTATGTAATAGCTGTATAAAAGCTTTTGGAAAGGCAAAAATACAAGTAAACAATTATTTGGAGCGTGAAAGCCTTGAATATACGAAGAGGAGATATCTATTATGCCGACCTGAGTCCCGTTGTAGGCTCGGAGCAGGGCGGAATCAGACCTGTGCTTATTGTTCAGAATAATGTCGGCAACCGATTCAGTCCGACTGTAATCGCCGCCGCAATTACAAGTCAGCAGTCAAAGGCGAATTTGCCTACGCACATTCCATTGCACGCAGACAGCTCGGGACTTGCCAAAGACAGCGTTGTTTTGCTTGAACAGGTACGAACAATCGACAAAAAACGGCTCAAAGAAAAAATGGGTACTGTTGATGAAAATTCTATGAACGAAATAAATAACGCAATATCAATCTCGTTCGGTCTTAACGCATAATTCCGCATTACATACGGATAATGCTATAAAAGAAAATAAACAGACAACAAAACGGTCGGTTCAGCTTGAGAAAAACTCCAAGCCAACCGACCGTTGTTTGTTGTGTTACTTTACTTCTATGCTACATTATAAGCGTATATGTAGCACGAAAGTAAACTTATTATTCTGTAAAGCAGTTAAAAATCACCTTTTTCCTGCATAGACATTTTTTATGTTTCTTTCGGAATATTGAATTAGGTTGAACAGTGACGGGGCGTCTTTTTCAAAACATACCGAAATAACATCGGGAGAGAGGGTGAGGGTAAGCTTATCATTTTCAATAAGTTCGTTGATGATTTCAAGGTCAAGAATCATTGATGCGTCCGTGAGATTTCTGTAGCGGTTCTTATCAAGCGAAAACATAGTTTGCGAGTTATTTTTTTCGGAATTATAAATTGTGCGGAAAATTACATATTCGGCACTCATAAGGTAGTTGCTGACTGCGTTTGTAAGGTGCTTGTTGCCGATTTTTGCAAGCAAATCGTAGATTACCGAGGTGGTGTTCATCAAAAGACTGCGGTTTATTTTATTGATCATACTGCCTTTTTCGGTATTGATGACAACCTCTTTTTCGGCAGCCTCAAAAGGATCGGCTGTGAAATTTCTCTGTACGGTTCTGCCGAGAAGATAATCGGTTGAAACACCGTAGTATTCGGCTGTTTTTACGAGAAAATCAAGACCGCATTCACGGATTCCCTTTTCATAATGTGACAAAAGTGCCTGCGAAATTCCCATATCGCCTGCAACCTGTTTTTGACTCAAACCTCTTTCTTTACGAAGAAATGTTATAATTCTCGGAAAATCTTTGTTCAAGACTTGACACCTCATTTTTAAAGATAGTATAATTAACTTGATTGTCAGAAAAAGCAAAGCAGAATTTGCTCTAATAATATATAGTGCATAGTTAGTGCATTGAAAGCATTTACAGCAATATACTTTCTATACAGACAGTATAGTACAAAATTTACTTTTTGTAAATAATCAAGTGCCGATTTGCTGAAAATCGGTTTATGGGAGAAGTTATGAAATCATACATAATTCATTTTATAAGACACGGTTCGATTGATGATACACTTGCGGGAAAATATATCGGAACAACAGACGCTCCGCTTTCCGACAGGGGAAGAATGGATTTGAGAAAACTCGATTATGAGTATAAATATCCGGGTACGCAGGTTGTGTTCACAAGTCCGTTAAAGCGTTGTACCGAAACCGCAAAAATTCTTTATCCCGAACAAAATCCGCTTGTTATCGACAACCTTTCCGAATGTAATTTCGGTGAATGGGAGGGCAAAACTGCCGATGAGCTGAAAAACGATCCCGATTTTAAAAAGTGGCTTGCAGGCGATTCTTCCGTAAAACCTCCGAGGGGGGAGAGCAATGCCGATTTTACACGCAGAGTATGCAAAATGTTTGAAAGCATTGTTGAGGGACTTATGAAAACAGGCACAACCGAAAGTGTAATTGTCACTCACGGCGGTGTTATTATGACCTTGCTTGCAGTTTACGGACTTCCGCAGGCAAAGCCGTTTGAGTGGACAATGGACAACGGTTTCGGTTATTCACTCAGAGTTACTCCCGTACTTTGGCAGAGGGATAAAGTCTGCGAAGTTTTTCAGACGATTCCGCTTCCGTCGGATAATGACTGATTTTTTGAAACTTTGGCAGAATTGTAGCACAGTTTACAATCTTTTGCCGTATATTGTGGGATAATATCCATTGATAAACAATTGATTAAGGAGATATAAAAATGGCAGATTATAAAATTACTCTTTTAAAGGGCGACGGTATCGGCCCTGAAATCGTAAATCAGGCTGTAAAGGTTCTTGATTGTGCCGCTGAAAAATTCGGCTTTGGCGTTACATATGACGAGGCACTTCTCGGCGGTTGTGCTATTGACGCAACAGGCGTTCCGCTTCCCGATGAAACAGTTGCAAAGTGTAAGGCATCGGACAGCGTGCTTCTCGGTGCGGTAGGCGGTCCTAAGTGGGATTCACAGCCGGGTAACAACCGTCCCGAGGCAGGACTTCTCGGTATCAGAGGCGCACTCGGACTTTTCGCAAATCTTCGTCCGTCGGTTATTTTCGGACCGCTCAAGAGTGCATCACCTATCAAGGATGAAATTATCGGCGGCAACCTCGATGTTATGATTGTTCGTGAGCTTACAGGCGGTATCTACTTCGGCGAAAGAGGCAGAAAAGAGGTTAACGGTCAGCCTGCGGCTTGGGATACGGAAATGTACACAATCGGTGAGGTTGAGAGAATTGCAAGAGTTGCTTTTGACCTTGCTATGAAGAGAAATAAAAAGCTCACAAGCGTTGATAAGGCAAATGTTCTCGAGTCTTCAAGACTTTGGAGAGAAACAGTTAAGAGAGTTGCCGAGGATTATCCCGAGGTTGAGCTTAACCATATGTATGTTGACAACTGCGCTATGCAGCTTGTAAGAAATCCCCGTCAGTTTGATGTTATTCTCACATCAAATATCTTCGGTGATATTCTTTCTGACGAGGCGTCAATGATTGCCGGCTCAATCGGTATGCTCGCATCTGCAAGCCTTTCGGGCAGCAAGCTCGGTCTTTATGAGCCTATCCACGGTTCTGCTCCTGACATTGCGGGTCAGAATATCGCAAATCCGCTTGCTACAATCCTTTCTGTTGCAATGATGCTCCGTTATTCACTTGATCAGAGCGAGGCGGCAGACGCAATTGAGGCAGCTGTTGCAAAGGTTCTTGAAACCTACCGTACGCCCGATATCTATGAAGAGGGTTTCACAAAGGTTGGCTGTGACGAAATGGGCGACCGTGTTTGTGAAGCACTTTAATTGGTGAACGGTATGCAGCTTTTCGATATGCACTCTCATATTCTTCCGGGTATAGATGACGGTGCAAAAACGGTTGAGGACAGTCTGGAGTTGCTCTCCTGTCTTAAAAATCAGGGAGTAACGAATATTTGTCTTACACCTCATTTTTATACAAATGAAATCAGCCTTGAAGATTTTATTGCCGAGAGGGCGGAAAAGTTTGAAAAATTCAAGCCACACATTCCGAACGGTGTGAATATTGTTCTCGGAACAGAGGTTTATGTTACAAAGTATCTTTTCAACAATGAAAATATCAAAGGTATAAACTACGGAAATTCAAACTATATTCTCACTGAGTTTCCGTATAATGCAACATTTTCGGACAATTCGTATGAAATGCTCGACAGGCTTATGAGTGAACAGGGGCTTATTCCCGTAATTCCTCATGTTGAGCGTTACAGCTTTCTTGTTGACAATCCTGATGTGATTGAAGATTTAAAACGGCTTGGTGTAGTTATTCAGACAAATATTTCAAATTATACAAAGAAAGCTCCGATGATGAAACGCCGCAGAATGTTAAAGCTTGTAAGTGCAGGGCTTATCGACATTATCGGTACGGACGCACATTCATTCGATCATAATACACCTGAGCTTTATTCCGATGCAATCGAATGTATTGCAAAAAAATGCGGTCAGCAGGCGGTTGACAGATTGATGAAAAACAGCGAAAAAATCTTCAATGCCGCAATCGGCTGATATATTGCAAAAATAATAATCATACAAATAAAAAAACGATTGATTTCCTTTTGGATTTCAATCGTTTTTTCTTTGCAGCGTACAATAATACTTGTACTGACTGCCGATGTGTTGAAAGAGAAACAGCTGAAACCGTTCTCTCGGTGCGTATTTGTATTGAAAATTGCCAAGTGACATATTCCAAGTGTCGGCTGCGTCAATAATGCTGTCTGTGTTGTTCGGAATGTTCTTAAAATTATCGGTTGTAAAAATTTAAAATACCACGACAAGCAACATTTTGAATTGCTCTCTGCCGTATACAGCGTGTGGATGCTTTGCAGGCATAACGATTGATTCACCCTCTTTGAGAATGTGTTCAACACCGTCAATTGTAATTTTGCCCACCCCGTCAAGACAAGTCACAAATGCGTCGCCTTCTGATTCGTGCGTGCTGATTTCTTCGTCCTTGTCAAATGCGAAAAGAGTAACGCTTACGGCGTTGTTCTGTACAAGAGTTTTGCTTACAACCTGACCTTTCTGACAGCTTACCTGCTCTTTGAGCGCAAGCACCTGACTTTTTTTGATATTTTTTATTTTGCCGTTTTCGATTTTTAACTCTGTCATAATTATCCTCCTAACGGTATTATTTGCAGTTTTAAATAAAAAATGCCCGACCTTTACGCAGTCGGGCAGATGTATGATTTTAAGTTAATCAGCCTTCACAGCCACAGCTGTCACATTCGGGAACATTGCCCACGATTGGTTCGGGATCAACGCCTCTTCTTTTGTAGTAGTCCGAAACGGCTGCCTTGATTGCCTGTTCTGCAAGAACAGAGCAGTGAACCTTGACAGGCGGAAGTCCGTCAAGAGCCTCCATAACTGCCTTGTTTGTGAGCTTGAGAGCGTCATTGATTGACTTGCCCTTGATAAGCTCTGTTGCCATACTACTTGTTGCAATAGCCGCACCGCAACCGAATGTTTTAAATTTTACATCAGTGATGATATCGTTATCAACCTTAATGTACATTTTCATAATATCGCCGCATTTTGAGTTACCGACCTCGCCGATGCCGTCTGCGTTTTCAATTTCGCCTACATTTCTCGGATTAGCGAAATGATCCATTACTTTTTCCGAATAAGCCATTTTAATCCTCCTGAATATATTGTTGCCGAATATCTATTCAATTCTATACGAATTTTAACGGGTTGTCAATCAGCCCTGAGCTTCCTGCTTTTTAATCTTTTCCCAAAGAGGTGACATACTTCTGAGGTACAAAACAATTTCGGGAACGATTTCAAGAATATAATCAATATCTTCCTCTGTATTGTCGTCAGAGAATGAAAGACGCATACTGCCGTGAGCAATTTCGTGGGGAAGACCGATTGCAAGAAGTACATGACTCGGATCAAGACTGCCCGATGTACAGGCAGAACCCGATGATGCCGAAACACCCTTGAGGTCAAGTCTTAAAAGAAGGCTTTCACCCTCAATGCCCTCAAAGCACATATTGACATTGCCGGGGAGTCTGTGAACTCTGTCACCGTTGATTCTTGAACGCTCAATCTTTAAAAGACCGTCAATAAGTCTGTCACGCATCTTTTCAAGCTTTGCGTTTCTTTCGTCCATACCGTCAACTGCAAGCTGAAGTGCGGCATCAAGACCGACAATGCCTGCAACATTTTCGGTACCGGCACGCTTGTTTCTCTCCTGAGCACCGCCGCAGATGAGGTTTTCAATTCTTACGCCTTTTCTGATGTAGAGAAGACCGCAGCCCTTCGGTCCGTGGAGCTTGTGTGCTGTCATTGAAAGAAGGTCAATGTTTTCTTTCTGAACATCAATCTTCACATAACCTGCCGCCTGAACTGCGTCTGTATGGAAAAGAACACCGTGCTTTCTGCAAATTGCACCGATTTCGGAAATCGGCTGAATTGTACCGATTTCGTTGTTTGCATACATAATCGAAACTATAGCGGTATCTTCACGAATTGCATTTTCAACATCCTCGGGATGAACGATACCGTTTTCGTAAACATCAAGATAAGTAACCTCAAAGCCTTCCTTTTCAAGAGCCTCACATGTGTGAAGAATAGCGTGATGCTCAAACTTTGAAGTAATGATGTGCTTTTTGCCCTTTGCTCTGAGAGCGTGACAAACACCCTTGAGTGCCCAGTTGTCGGATTCACTTCCGCCTGAGGTAAAGTAAATTTCATTCGGGTTAGCCGCACCGAGATTCTTTGCAATGTTTTCTCTTGCAGTTTCTACGGCAGCCTTTGCCTTTGCACCGATTGTATAAATGCTTGACGGGTTTCCGTAAACCTCGGTGAGGTATGGCATCATTTTTTCAAGCACCTTCGGTGAAAGTGCTGTAGTAGCCGAGTTGTCGGCATAAACATATCTCATTTTATATCCACCTTTATATAAGTTTATTGTTATGCAAATTGTTTTGCGGCTGCAACGGCAAGTCGGTCGCAACGCTCGTTTTCGGGATGACCTGCGTGTCCTTTTACCCACACAATTTCAACCTCGTGAGTATCATACAGGGTAAGAAGCCTGTCCCAAAGTTCGGGGTTCAAAGCCTTTTCTTTTTTATTACGCATCCAGTTGTTTGCTTTCCACTTTTTAGCCCAACCGAGCTTTAGTGCGTTGCAAACATACTGCGAGTCGCTGTAAAGCGTTACCTTGCACGGTTCTTTGAGCAGAGCAAGTGCATTGATAACAGCCGAAAGCTCCATACGGTTGTTGGTTGTGTTTGCCTCACCGCCTGAAATTTCCTTTTCGTGACCGTTATATCTTAAAACAGCACCCCAACCGCCGGGACCGGGATTTCCGCTGCAAGCACCGTCTGTAAAAATTTCAACTTGTTTCAAAAATAATTCTCCTTTAATTCAGAGTGTACTAATTATTCAAAATATTAAAATCCGCACTATAGATTATAATACGCTGAAACGACAATTGCAACCCATTATTTGATATAATTCTGATAACTTTGGTAGGTGTTTGAACAAATTTTGAAATTTATACATAAATATTGAATTAAAAAATCGCTTACGGGTTTTATTTTACGGAAATTTCAAATTTTTATGCATAAAATTGCCTTTGTTATGCGGATTGCAAGCCTTGGATTTTGTGTTTGTTATGAAAATTTCTTGACATTGCAGTAGGATATGCGGTAAAATAAAATGAAAAACTATGATAGGGTAGCTATGTGTTGCCATAATTACGGGAATAAAATTCGTATATTTTGCGGATATTATTATAAATACAGATGTTCACCGTTATCAGAACGGAGAATTTATTTTATAAATAAATTAAGACCTCACGGGCGCTCAGAGGTCTTTGATATATTTATTTTTCTTTTATTCAGTACATATTTCAGAAAACGGAGGTAGATTTGTGAGTACAGAAAAGAGGAACGAAAACTTTATGCTTAAACAGTCAAGGTACTCAAAAGGCAAAAAGAATGTGAAGCAATACTCTAAAAACAATGCTTCAAAAAAGAGCGGTTCGGGTAAAAATTCCTACAACGCTTACTATAAGAAAAATGATGACGGATTTCAGCCGAAATCGAACGGAAAGTCAAATTACGGCAAAAAGAAATATCCGTCAAAGTCAAAGGGTTATCCAAAAAAGAATGCTCAGAAGCCATCAATTAAGATTGCATTTCTCGGCGGTCTTAACGAAATAGGCAAGAACATCACCCTTGTTGAATGTGAAAACGATATAATCATCATCGACTGCGGCATGGCATTTCCTGACGGGGATATGCTCGGCGTTGACCTTGTAATTCCGGATTTCACATATATTGAACAGAATGCCGACAGAGTTAAGGGTATTATCCTTACACACGGACATGAGGACCATATCGGCGGTTTGCCTTTTCTTCTTTCAAAGGTGAATGTTCCGATTTACGGTACACCGCTTACGCTCGGTCTTGTAGGCAACAAGCTCAAGGAGCATAGTCTTTACAATCAATCTCAGCTTAATGTAATAAATGCAGGTCAGTCAATAAAGCTCGGTTGTATGAAGATTGACTTCATTCATGTAAACCATTCGATTCCCGATGCTGTTGCTTTTGCAATTCACACTCCGGGCGGTACTATTGTTCACACGGGCGACTTCAAGATTGACTGCACACCTATCACGGGTGATATGATTGACCTTTCAAGCTTTGCAAGAGTGGGTGACGAAGGTGTTCTTGCACTTCTTTCGGAGAGTACAAATGCCGAAAGACCCGGATACACCCCTACGGAAAGAACTGTATCCGACAGCCTTGACAATCTTTTCAAGAGTGCGGAAAATTACAGAATTATAATTGCAACTTTTGCGTCAAATGTAAACCGTGTTCAGCAGATTATTGACTGTGCAGAAAAGTACGGCAGAAAGGTTGCTTTTTCGGGCAGAAGTATGGTCAACTATATGGATGTTGCGCAAAAGCTCGGATATCTTCATCTTCCGGAAAATATTCTTATTGACCTTGATATGCTTGACAAGTATATGCCGCAGCAGGTTGTTCTTGTTACAACAGGCAGTCAGGGCGAGCCGATGAGCGCACTTTCAAGAATGGCATATTCAGACCACCGCAAGGTAATGGTCGGTGAGGGTGATTTCATCATAATTTCAGCCAATCCGATTCCCGGTAATGAGAAAACAGTCGGCAATGTTGTTGACGAACTTCTTAAAAAGGGTTGTAAGGTAATTTATGAGTCAATGTATGAAGTTCATGTTTCAGGTCATGCCTGTCAGGAGGAACTCAAAATCATGCAGAAGCTTGTAAAGCCAAAGTATTTTATCCCTGTTCACGGCGAACAGAAACACCTCAGAAAACATGCCGACCTTGCAATGTTTCTCGGTATGGAACGCAAGAACATTTATATCGGTGATGTCGGAAGTGTTCTTGAAATCAACGAGGATTATATGAAAGAGCTTCCGCCTGTTCAGGCAGGCAAGGTGTTCGTTGACGGTCTTGGCGTTGGTGATGTCGGAAGTATCGTTCTTCGTGACAGAAAGCACCTCGGACAGGACGGACTTATCATTATTGTTGCTTCTCTTGATGTTTATGACGGTCATGTTATCAGTGGTCCCGATATTGTTTCAAGAGGATTTGTATATGTTCGTGAGAGCGAAAGACTTCTTGAAGAGGTCAAGCAGACCGCTCTTGCAATTCTTGAGGATTGTGCAGAGAATAATGTTCACGAATGGGGCATTATTAAGAACAGAATCAAGGATGATGTTTCAAAACTTATCGGTCAGCGTACAAGGAGAGCTCCGATGATTCTTCCTATTCTTCAGGAGGTTTAAGTTTTATTCGCTGATTTGTTTTTTGCTATTTTGTTATTAACAGAGGTTTGACATGAGAAAAAGAAATTGGACGCTTACACCGTGGTTCATAATTTTTTCGGTGATAATGTTTGCCATGGCTGTTGTCAGCTATGACTATTCGCCTGTTGTATTCTATATAGAACTCGGTGTGTCTGTTCTTTCCTTAGCCGTTGTGCTTATAACTTCATTGCGATTTACAAGCTATGTAAAAAGTACGGTAAGAAATATAGTTGGAAGTATAAAGGGTATTAACGAAGATTACCTTGAAAAATTCAGTTGCCCTGTTGCCGTTATAGGCAGACAGGGTGACATTGTATGGTGCAATTCACGATTTCGCAAGGCTATGTGCGGCGGAAAGGGAGCAGAGGGCGATAATATCAAAGCCTACCTTTCGGGAAAAGAAATTGACTGTCTGAAAAAGGGTGAGGGCTGTGATGTTGCCATTGACGGCAGAGAATACACGGTTTATTGCCGTCCTACAGGCGAGGGCGCTGTCTGTGAATTTATTGAAAACACCTATTACAAGCAGATTACAAGGGAATATCTTGCTTCCAAGCCGTGCGTTGCGATTGCCGTTTTTGACAATGCAGAGGACTTTTCCGATAACTCGGACGAGTCGTTTTCCGAGGCAATGCTCGATATTGAGGTTTGCCTGCAAAAGTGGGCTGAGCAGTATTCGGCTCTTTACAAAAAAATCGGCAACAACCGTTATATGATAATTTTCAGAGATGCCGATGTTGAAAAAATGGCAGCCGATAAGTTTCCGATTCTTAAAACTATCCGAGAAATCACGATAAATAACCACAGTGCGTCAATCTCGGTAGGTCTTTGCCGAGGTTATAATAACATCAAAGAGAGCGAGCTCAACGCAAGGAAAGCCCTTGAAATGGCACTGGGCAGAGGCGGCGATCAGGTTGCTGTCATTAAAAAAGACAATACATACGAGTTCTTCGGCGGAAAGGTTGCCGCAGCGGAAAAGGCAAGCAAGGTGCGTATGAGAGTTATTGCAAACGCAATCAGCCGTGTTGTTGCCGACTGCGACAAGATCTTTATTATGGGACACAAGTTTTCCGACCTTGACTGTGTAGGTGCGGCAATCGGACTTCAATGCATAATGGAGAAAACTTTCAAGCGTTATTCAAAGGTTGTCATTAACCGAGAAACCTCAATGGCAAAACAGCTCATTGAATATACTGATGAAAAACTCGACACCGATATATTCATTTCTCCGGAAGCCGCTCTTTCGGGACTTACCCAGAAGTCGCTTCTTATCATAGTTGACACGCACCTGAAGCGTTCTCTTGAAAGTACGGAGCTCTACGAAAAATGTAAAAAAGTTATCATTATCGACCACCACAGAAAGGCGGTTGATTACATAAACAACGCTCTTGTGTTCTGTCACGAGCCCTCGGCGTCTTCAACCTGTGAAATGTGCAGTGAAATAATCAGCTGTCTTGATGATTCTCCGCTCACATATGTTCAGGCAGATGCAATGCTTGCAGGCATTACACTTGACACAAAGAATTTTGCCGTTAAAACAGGCGTGCGCACATTTGAGGCGGCGGCTTATCTGAGAAAAAGAGGCGCAAACACACTCACCGTAAAGAGTATGTTCTCCGATAACATCGAAACCTACCGTGAAAAGGTTGACATTGTGTGCAAGGCTCATGTTTACCGTGGCTGTGCAATTTCGATTGCGCCGAGCGGTGACGGCGATATAAGGCTTGCATCGGCTCAGGCGGCTGATGAAATGCTCAATCTCAAAGGCGTTGACGCATCCTTCGTTCTTTTTGAAGACAACAGTCAAATTAACATTTCAGCAAGAAGCTACGGTAATGTTAATGTTCAGATTATAATGGAAAAGCTTGGCGGCGGCGGTCATCAGACCATGGCGGCGACACAGCTTAAAAACACTACAAAAGAGCTTGCTTATCAACAGTTGCTGTCTGAAATTGACAACACACTTGATGATGAGGAAAACTCGTAAGAAAGGTTGATTGGTTATGAAAGTAATTTTAATGCAGGATGTAAAATCACTTGGCAAAAAAGGCGAGCTTGTTGAAGCATCTGACGGCTATGCAAGAAACTTTCTCCTTCCGAGAAAGCTTGCAAAAGAGGCAAACGCTCAGGCTATGAATGAATATAAGAATGCCGAGAATTCCAAAAATTATAAAATTGCAACCCAAAAGGCTCAGGCAGAACATGACAAAAAGACTCTTGAAGGCAAAACCTTCAAGATGACTGCAAAAGCAGGACAGGGCGGCAGACTTTTCGGCAGCGTAACTTCAAAGCAGGTTGCCGAAGAAATCAAAAAGCAGTACAACATTGATGTTGACAAGCGCAAGGTTGTTCTTGACTGCGACATTAAGGAATTCGGTACATATCACGCAGAGGTAAAGCTCTTTACAGGCGTTTCTGCAAAGATTGATGTTCAGGTATCCGAGGCATAATAAACAGGAGTAGAAATGGCTGATTTAAATTTTGCGGGCAGTTATGACGGACTTCATCTGCCGTACAGCCCCGAGGCGGAACAAGCGGTTTTAGGTGCAATCATTCTTGAAAGCGACACCTTTGACAAGGTTGTTGATACCCTGAAAAGCCCCGATTATTTCTATGTTTCTTTGCACAAGCTGATTTTTGCGCAAATGCAGGAGATGATCGGACTCGGTCTTAGCATCGACTTTGTCACTCTGCTTGAAAAATTAAAACAGAATAAGGCTTTTGACGAGACAACGGGAAAAACCTATCTTATGGATCTTGTCAACAATTGTCCGTCAATTTCAAATGCCGAGGAGTATGCGAAGATTATTGCGGAAAAGTACAATGTTCGCAGACTTATTACGGCGTCCCGAGAAATTATTGATGACGCAACTGCAGGCAACGATGATCCCTCGGTTCTGATTGATTCGGCAGAACAGAAGATTTTTGACATCAGACAGGGCAATGAAAAGCACGGTCTTGAGCGTATCAACTCGGTAATTTTACAGACTTTTGACCGACTTGACGCACTCAACAGCGAAACCGACAACAGTATGAAACCTATCCCAACGGGCATAGGCGACCTTGACCGAATGATTACGGGACTTAACCGTTCCGACCTTATCATTCTTGCCGCCCGACCGGGTATGGGTAAAACGAGTTTCGCACTCAATATTGCACGAAATGTTGCGTGTAAGTCTAAAAAGACCGTTGCGTTTTTCTCGCTTGAAATGTCAAAGGAACAGCTTGCAAGCCGTCTGCTTTCAAGTGAGGCACTTATCGGCGGTACAAAACTGAGAACAGGTCAGCTTACCGAGGAGGAGTGGTCAAGACTTATCCCCGCAAGCGATATTCTCAGCAAAACCGACCTCTATCTTGACGATACTCCGGGTATTACAATTCCTGAGATGAAGTCAAGACTTCGCAGACTTCACAACCTTGACCTCGTTGTAATCGACTATCTTCAGCTTATGTCGAGCGGCAGAAAGATTGACAACCGTGTAAATGAAATTTCGGAAATCACACGAAATCTGAAAATTCTTGCAAAGGAAATGAATGTTCCCGTAATCACCCTGTCACAGCTTTCCCGTGCCGCAGAAAAGCGTGATGACCACAGACCGCAGATTGCCGACCTGAGAGATTCGGGTTCTATCGAGCAGGATGCCGATATTGTACTGTTCCTTTATCGTGAGGGCTACTATGACAAAGAGGGCGGAGAGGATTCTGCCGCACCGACAGCCGATATGAATTCGGGTGAGTGTATCGTAGCAAAGAACCGTCACGGTGAAACTAATATTGTAAAACTGCATTGGCAGGGCGAGTTCATGCGCTTTACGGGAACGGACAACCGAGATGCTTAACCGTGTTATAGCAACCGTTGAAAAATACGGCTTGCTTGAAAAAGGTGACAGCGTAATCGTTGCACTTTCGGGCGGAGCTGATTCCACGGCTTTGTTAAGCGTTTTTGTTTCTCTGAAAGAAAAATACAATCTTTCGATTTATGCCGCTCATATTAACCACAATATCCGTGGTGATGAGGCAAAGCGTGATGAAAATTTTTGCAAAATTCTTTGTAAGAAATTTAACACGAAACTTTTCATAAAAAGCGTTGATGTTCCCACACTTGCCAAACAGCAGAAAATCAGCGAAGAGCTTTGCGGAAGAAATGTCCGCTACGCTTTCTTTGAAGAGCTTTCGCAAAAACTTTGTGCAAAGATTGCAACCGCTCACACGGCATCCGACAATGCCGAAACGCTGATATTCAATATTGCAAGGGGTGCGTCTTTGACAGGCTTGTCGGCAATTCCTCCAAAAAGGGGGAACATAATCAGACCGCTGATTGAACTTTCGAGAGGTGACATTGAAAGCTATTGCGAGGAAAACAACCTTGAATATGTTACCGACAGTACGAATCTTGCCGATGATTACACACGGAATTACATTAGGCATAACATTATTCCGTGTCTTAAAAAGCTGAATCCTTCTTTTGAACGGACGGCTTTAGGCTTGAGTGAAAATGCCGGAGAGGCGGCTGCTTTCATTAAGAAATGTGCCGAAAAAGCCGTGCATGACTGCAAAAGTAATTTTGGCTACGACTGCAAAAAGCTGTTGAGCCTTGATTCTGCCGTTCTGAAGGAAATGTTGTTTATTCTGTTAAAGAATAATTGCAACATTTCTCCCGAAAGAAAAAAAATTTTGCTATTGTGTGAAATAATCAGAAACGGAGGAAGCGTTGAACTGTCAAAACAATGCACAGCCGTTTCAAAACAGGGAATACTCCGCTTTGTATGTCCTAAAAACTCCCCTGATTTTAATGAAATTCCGTTAAAGAATAATATGACATTTTCTTATGACGGAAAAATATACACGGTAAATGAAATTACCGAAAAAGTAACAAATCAAAATAACCTCGTTTCCAAAAAGCGGCTTGGCGAAAATCCTGTTTTTCGCACACGCAGAGCAGGCGACAGGTTTACATATCCGGACCGCATGGTCACAAAACCGCTCCGCAAGGTTTTTAACGAACAGAAAATCCCGTCCGAAATGAGGGACAGGCTGTTACTGCTTGCGGTATCTAACACCGTTTTGTGGTGTGAAAAGCTTGGTGTTTCATTGCAGGGAAAGGCAGATGACACCGAAAAAACCGAAAAATTACTCATAAATATAGACAAAGAGGGTTAATTATGCATAAGGATATTGAAAAAATTCTGTATTCGGAAAAAGATATTGAAAATATTGTGAACACTATTGCAAAACAGATTGAAAAAGATTATAATGACAAAGATTTTATAATGGTCGGTCTGCTCAAGGGCAGCGTTACCTTTATGGTTGACCTTATGAGAAAGGTTAATCTTGATTTTTCAATCGACTTTATCGTTGCGTCAAGCTACGGCAGCGGTACGGTAAGCTCAGGCAGAGTTAATATTCAGAAGGATATTTCCCAGTCTGTTGAGGGCAAGGATATTCTCATTGTTGAAGATATTATCGACTCAGGCAATACTCTTGACTTTATCACAAAATATCTCAAAGCCAAGAAGGCAAAATCAGTAAAGCTCTGTACACTTTTTAACAAGCCGGACAGACGGGTTGCCGATATCCATATTGACTACGCAGGTGCGGTAATTCCGGATGAATTTATCGTCGGCTACGGTCTTGACTATGACGAAAAGTACAGAAATCTTCCTTATGTAGGCGTATTAAAGCCGTCAGTTTATTCGTGATTTTAATGCGAAAATAAGCCGCAAATTTTCGTGGCATTACATATTTCCACCTCGGAAAAATAATACTATACAGAGGAGTGACAGCATTGGACAATAAAAAGAAAGTGCGCAATCTGCTGCTTTATCTCGGAATTCCCATTCTGATAATCATTATAACAGCGGCTGTGCTGAGCACAAATAAGTCAACTTCACCGAAAACCTCGGAGCTTGAGCAGTATTTTGTTCAGGATATGGTTGACAGCTTTAACATTGACTACGGTTCAGGTCAGATTGAAATTACCCTTAAAGAGGGTATGAGTCCTATCAAATCAACCGATTCCGACTCTCAATCTGCAACAACTGCTACTCAGCCCGCAACCGAACAGCAGAAAACCCAGTCAAACAGCAAAAAATCAAAGATTGTTGTTAAAGGACAGCTTGCCGACATTCAGCGTTTCCTTGATGACATCAAGCCGTACTACAATCCGGCGTCAACTGATGAAATTCCGCATAACCTTACCCGTGCAACGGATAATTCCATACTTATGGAAATGATTCCGACACTAATCATTATGATTATTCTCATCGTTGCCTGGGTGCTCATTATGAAGAAAATGGGCGGCGGTGGTCTTGGCGGCAAGGAAATGAGCTTTGGTAAAGCCAAGATTAAGAATACAAACGATGAAAAGCGCAAGACAACATTTGATGATGTTGCAGGTGCCGATGAAGAAAAGGAAGAGCTTGCAGAGGTTGTTGAGTTCCTCAAGGCTCCTGAAAAGTATAACAAACTCGGCGCAAGAATACCAAAGGGCGTTCTTCTTGTAGGCCCTCCCGGTACAGGTAAAACATTGCTTGCAAGAGCTGTTGCAGGTGAGGCAGGTGTGCCGTTCTTCTCAATTTCAGGTTCAGACTTTGTTGAGATGTTTGTCGGTGTCGGTGCGTCCCGTGTTCGTGACCTCTTTGATCAGGCAAAGAAAAACTCACCTTGTATCATCTTTATTGATGAGATTGACGCCGTAGGTCGTCAGAGAGGCGCAGGTCTTGGCGGAGGCAACGATGAGCGTGAGCAGACTCTTAACCAGTTGCTTGTTGAAATGGACGGTTTCGGTGCAAATGAAGGTGTAATCCTTATTGCCGCAACTAACAGACCCGATGTTCTCGATCCGGCTCTTATGCGTCCGGGCAGATTTGACCGTCAGGTTGTTGTAAGCTATCCCGATGTAAACGGCCGTGAGGCTATCCTCAGGGTTCATGCAAGAAAGAAACCTCTTGCACCCGATGTAAATCTCAAGACTATTGCTAAAACAACAGCCGGATTTACAGGTGCAGACCTTGAAAATCTTCTTAATGAGGCCGCACTTCTTGCCGCAAGAAAAGATAAAAAAGCCATTACTATGGACGAAATCAAGGAGGCAACAGTCAAGGTTGTTGTCGGTGCAGAGAAAAAGAGCAAAGTAATGAGTGAGAAAGAGAAAAAGCTCACAGCCTATCATGAGGCAGGTCACGCAATTCTCTTTGATAAGCTCGAAACTCAGGATCCTGTTCACGAGATTTCAATTATCCCGACAGGTATGGCAGGCGGTTACACAATGCCGCTTCCGAGTGAGGACAAGTCATATAACTCACGCAGAGGTATGTATGAGGATATCGTTGTAAGTCTTGGCGGTCGAGTTGCCGAAGAACTTATTATGGATGACATCTCAACAGGTGCGTCAAACGATATTGAAAAGGCTACAAAAACAGCCCGTGCAATGGTTACAAAGTACGGTATGACTAAGGAACTCGGTTGTGTATGCTACGGCACAGACAACAATTCCGTATTCCTCGGCAGAGATATGGGCAGCAGAACTCAGGATTATTCCGAGGCTACCGCAGCTAAAATCGATCAGCTTGTTCTTGATATGGTCAACAAGGCATATGGCGACGCTACTAAGATTCTCAGCGATAATATGGATAAGCTCCACGATATTGCAAAATATCTTATCAAGCATGAGAAGATGGGCAGTGAGGACTTTACTGCCGTAATGAACGGCACATATAAAGAACCCGAAGAAGTTGAGCAGGAAACTGCCGACAAAGAACCCTCAGCCGAAACAAAGGTTGACGAGTCCACGGAAGGTTAATATCAAATAAACATAGCCTCTCGCAATGAGAGGCTATGCGTGTATATGAATCAATATTTAAACGAATGTATGAAGTTGTGTCAGTGTTTGACACAGTAAAGGGTAGATGAAATGGCACAGGATAAAATTATTGTGAGAGGTGCAAAAGAGCATAACCTCAAAAATGTAAATGTTGAAATTCCTCGTAACAAGCTTGTCGTAATTACAGGACTTTCGGGTTCGGGCAAAAGCTCGCTTGCATTTGACACCATCTATGCCGAGGGACAGAGAAGATATGTTGAAAGCCTTTCTTCCTATGCAAGAATGTTTCTCGGTCAGATGGACAAGCCTAATGTTGAAAGCATAGAGGGACTTTCGCCTGCAATATCAATTGATCAGAAAACTACTTCAAAGAATCCCCGTTCAACGGTCGGTACGGTTACGGAAATTTACGATTATCTCCGCCTTTTGTACGCAAGAATAGGTGTTCCGCATTGTACGGTTTGCGGAAGGGAAATCCGTCAGCAGACAGTTGACCAGATTGTCGATAAGATTATGACCTATGAAACGGGTACGAAAATTCAGGTTATGGCTCCCGTTGTAAGGGGCAGAAAGGGCGAACACGCAAAGGTTCTTGACAGTGCCGGAAAATCGGGTTATGTTCGTGCAAGAGTTGACGGAATCATCTATGATTTGTCGGAGAAAATTCCGATTGAGAAAAATAAAAAGCATAATATAGAAATCATTGTTGACCGTCTTGTGATTAAGCCTGAAATAGCTTCAAGGCTTTCAGACAGCATCGAAACAGCGTCAAAGCTTGGCGGTGGTCTTGTTACGGTGAACTTCAACGGCGATGAGGATGTGACTTTTTCACAAAAATATGCCTGCCCCGAACACGGTGTGAGCATTGACGAGCTTTCACCGAGAATGTTTTCATTCAACAATCCGTTCGGTGCGTGCCCAAAGTGTACGGGACTCGGTGTGTTCCTCAAAATTGATGAGAACAAAATTATTCCCGATATGTCGAAGAGTATCCGTGACGGCGGTATCAAGGGCAGCGGATGGGCAATGGAAGGCAGTACAATTGCCGCAATGTATATGGAGGCTTTAGCGAAAAAGTACAACTTTTCGCTTGATGAACCGCTTGAAAATCTCCCGAAGGAAACTATCGACAAAATCCTCTACGGCACAGGTGATGATGAGCTGACAATCAATAAAAAATCGGTTTACGGCGGAGGTACTTATCAGCATAAATTTGAGGGTATAATCAACAACCTTGAACGCCGTTATCATGACACAAGCAGTAACTGGATTAAGGACGAAATCCGTTCGTATATGGCAGAAATTCCGTGCGATCTCTGTCACGGTGACAGACTTTCAGCCGAAAGCCTTGCAGTAACAGTCGGCGGACTTAACATTGCCGATTTCTGCAAAATGTCTGTTATTGACGCACTCGACTTTGTAGGTCAGCTCAAGCTTACAGAAAAAGAGCGGATTATCGGCGCTGAAATTGTTAAAGAAATTAACGAAAGACTTAACTTCCTTAAAAGCGTAGGCCTTGGCTACCTTACACTTTCAAGAAGTTCGGGAACACTCAGCGGCGGTGAAAGTCAGCGAATCCGCCTTGCAACGCAAATCGGCAGTTCGCTTATGGGTGTGCTGTATATTCTTGACGAGCCGAGTATCGGACTTCATCAGCGTGACAATGAAAAACTTCTTGCAACCTTAAAGCGACTTCGTGACCTCGGAAATACTGTTATCGTTGTTGAACACGATGAGGACACTATGTATGCCGCAGATTGCATTGTGGATGTAGGCCCCGGGGCAGGTATTCACGGCGGTGAAATTGTCTGTGTCGGTGATGTTGAAAAGATTAAGCAATGTCCGAATTCAATTACAGGCAAGTATCTTTCGGGTGAACGCAAAGTTCCCGTTCCCGAAAAGCGCAGAAAAGGCAACGGACTTTTCCTTGAAGTCAGAGGGGCGGCAGAAAATAACCTTAAAAATATCAATGTTAAAATTCCGCTCGGTGAATTTGTCTGCGTAACAGGTGTGTCGGGTTCGGGCAAAAGCTCACTTGTAAACGAAATTCTCTACAAAGCCCTTGCCCGTGACCTCAATCGAGCAAAGACTATCCCCGGTAAGCATAAGGAAATCAAGGGTATTGAAAATCTTGACAAGGTAATTGCCATTGACCAAAGCCCTATCGGCAGAACTCCCCGTTCAAATCCTGCAACATACACAGGTGTGTTTACGGATATCAGAATGCTTTATGCCGCTACAACCGATGCGAAAATGCGTGGTTTTACACCAAGCAGATTTTCATTCAATGTAAAGGGCGGCAGATGTGAGGCTTGTCAGGGCGACGGTATTATAAAGATTGAAATGCACTTTTTGTCAGATGTCTATGTTCCGTGTGAGGTCTGCAAGGGCAAGAGATATAACCGTGAAACCCTCGAAGTAAAGTACAAGGGCAAGTCAATCAATGATGTTCTTGAAATGTCCGTTGAGGAGGGAATGGAGTTCTTCTCAAATATCCCGAAGATTTACAGAAAGCTGAAAACCCTGTATGAAGTAGGTCTTGGTTATATAAAGCTCGGTCAGCCTGCAACAACGCTTTCGGGCGGTGAGGCTCAGCGTGTAAAGCTTGCAACAGAGCTTTCAAAACGCAGTACTGGCAAGACAATTTATATTCTTGACGAGCCGACAACGGGCTTGCACATTGCCGATGTACACAGACTTGTTGATGTTCTTCAGCTTCTTGTTGACGGCGGAAACACGGTTGTTGTAATCGAACACAATCTTGACCTTATCAAGACAGCCGATTATCTTATCGACCTCGGTCCCGAGGGCGGTGACGGCGGCGGTACAATCGTTGCCAAAGGCACTCCCGAACAGGTTGCAAAGGTTGAAAAATCATTTACGGGACAGTATCTTAAACCGCTGTTATAATTCTTATAAAGAAAAAATAATCGTTTTTAAAAATAAATATAAAGAAATTTCGGAGAAATTGCATTGTTTAGTGCAATTTCTCCTTTTTTTGAGCCTGTAAGTGGGAGGTGATTTTTTTGACAGACCAAATTCTTATAGCGTTGATTTCATTTGCAGGAACTCTTGCTGTCTCACTTGCAGGTATTTTTACAGCGTCAAGATTATCAAATTATCGCATTGAACAGCTCGAAAAAAAGGTTGACAAGCATAATAATCTTGTTGAGCGTGTATATCTTATTGAGCAGCACGAGGCAGTTAATGACAACAAAATCAAAACAGCGGAACACAGAATAGCGGATTTGGAAAACGAACAAAACAAGGAAAGGAAAATATAATATAATGAGTAAAATAAAAATATGCTTAAAAAAGCCGTGTTTAAAAAGAGCGTTCAGAACATTTATTCAGACTGCTCTCGGTTATGTTATCACCAATGTAACGCTCGCTTTGGGAGGTCTTGATTTTAACGACGGTGATGTTGTAAAGAACGCTCTTATCGGTCTTGCTGTTGCGGCTGTTGCGGCAGGTGCATCGGCAGTAATGAATTTAAAAGAGGGAGAAGATAAAGACAATGAGTAAAAAAATATATCTCAGTCCGTCAAACCAAAACGGCAACACCTATGCAACGGGCGGTACGAATGAAATGGCTCAGTGCGACAAAATTGCCGCCGCAGCAGCCAAAGCACTCAAGCGTTGCGGATTCGATGTTATGGTCGCAAAGTCGGGTACGCTTATGCAGACACGCTGTCCCGAGTCGGATAAGTTTGGAGCAGACATTCATATGCCGATCCACACTAATGCGTTTAACGGCAAATATACGGGCGGTACAAGGGTGTTTTGCCTCAATTCAAACGGCAGAAAGGCCGCCGAGGCGGTAAAGTCTGCCCTCGGAGCAATCTCACCGGGTAAGGACGATTCAGTCAGCTACAAAACCGACCTTTACGAAATCAATGTGCCGAAGGCATTAACCGTGTATGTTGAGTGTGAATTTCACGATACCGTGACAGGCTCGGATTGGATACGCAAGAATACTGTGGCAATCGGAGAGGCAATCTGCAAGGGTATGTGCAATTATTTTGATGTGAAATACAAAACTGACTCTGCAGGCTCAGACAGTTCAAAATCGGATTCTGATAAAGCTTTCAGGCGTTATATCGTGAGAATAACCTCGTCAAACGGCGTGAATATCCGTAAAGGTCCGGGTACAAATTACGATGTGAACGGTGCTGTTCCAAAGGGCGGAGTGTACACGATAGTCGATGAAAAGTCGGGTGCAGGTGCAGCCAAGTGGGGCAAACTCAAAAGCGGTGCCGGCTGGATAGCACTTGATTATACTGAAAAAATAAGATAAAGCAAAAAAAGAGCCGTGATTTTTCACGGCTCCGATTTTTATGCAGAAATTATGTAATTATGAATTTTTTCCAAACGCAAAAAAGACCGTCAAATGACGATCCTTTTCGCGATTGTGTGTTTTATGAAAATGAATGTTTCAATAAAGAAGCAAACATTTTTGCCGAATTTAATGAACCGACAAGATTAAAGTCTTGAACTTTATCTTTGTTCATTGTCTTATATTATACCGATTTTTAGGGGTAAATTCAAGGTGAGAGGGTGCAATTCTAATATTCATACAGTCGAAAAGACAAACTGTACAAAAAATCAAGAAGATGTTTGTGCAGTATTTTTTTAGAATCTTAAATTACCCGACAAAAACGATGATTTTAATAATTGGCTCTATACAAAATAAACAAAAAGTAAATCAATAAGAAATATTGTTTTTACTGTTAAACACCATTTTTAATTGGATTAATCTTTTTCCTGCGGATATTTGCCATAAAAATAAGTGCAACGATAAAGGCTACGGCTTCGCCGATAGGGAATGCAATCCAGATTATTGAAGATGCAAAATCAAAGCATGAAAAAATGTATGCAAGGGGCAGAGGAACAACAATAAGTCGTACAAGCGAAAGTATCAGCGAATGCACACCGTTGCCGAGTGCCTGGAAAATTCCCTGATACGCAATGTTAGCACCGACAAATATAAATCCGGGTGTGATAATTCTAATTGCAAGCATTGCAAGTTCGGTTGTCGATTCTGTAAGCGAGAATATTCCGAGTATCTGTTTTGCAAAAATTTGAAGAATTATAATTCCTGCACAAAGAATTGATACCGTGTAAATAAGTCCGTATTTAATGCTGTCGTTTACTCGCTTTTTATCCTGTTTGCCGTAGTTGAACGCTATAATCGGAATCATCGCATTGTTCATGCCGAATGCGGCAAAAAATACAAACTGCTGAATTTTGTAGTAGATACCGTAAGCCGTAACCGCATCCGTTGAAACTCTTACAAAAATAACATTAATGCTGTATGTTAAAATCGACATAAGCGCCTGCATAATGATTGCAGGGATACCAACCTGATAAATTTGCCTGATAATCCTGCCTTCGGGTTTCATATACTTTAATGATGTGTTGAAATGCTTTGAATTGCATCTGAAATAGAAATATGCGTCAATAAAGAATGAAATGAACTGACCTATAACTGTTGCGATAGCCGCACCGTCAATACCGAGCTTTGGGCAACCGCACCAACCGAAAATCATAATCGGATCGAGTATCATGTTTACCACCGCACCGACAATCTGCGCAACTGTTGTTTGCATTGTATATCCCGTTGCCTGCAACAGCTTTTCAAAAATCATGTACATACTAACGCCCAGTGAACTGTAGGTGCAGATTTTAAGATATGAAACAGCCATTGATGTGATAATCGGATCGCTTGTTTGTGAGGCTATGTATGCGTCAACTCCGAAAATTCCGAAAAGCACAAATACAATACAGGTGCAAAGTGCAAGAAAAATTGAGTTGCCCGAAATTTTACTGCACTTTTCTTTGTTGCCCTCACCAAGACTCCTTGACAAAATCGAGTTGATGCCGACTCCCGTACCGACTCCGACCGCAACCATAAGCATCTGAACAGGAAATGCCAGCGTGAGTGCATTTACCGCATAATCACCGAGTGCGGGTATATTCGGATCTTTCATACAGCTTACAAAGTAGCTGTCAACGATATTGTACACAGCCTGTACAACCATTGAAATTATCATCGGAACACCCATAGTAAGCAAAAGCCTGCTTATTTTTTCAGTTCCCATTTTATTCATTTTTTGCGTTTTTTCCATTATATAACCTCCGATGTTTTTAACACAAAAAATGTGCAGCATTGAAAATCCGGACTTATGCCATTCAATGCTACACGATTACTCTTATTATACACTTTTTATTATGCTTTTGTAATTGATTTACACACCAAAATTTTGGTTAAAACGCAAAATCTTTTTGTTGATTATCCGAATTATATGTCATAAACAAAGAAATTTTGAAAAAACAGAGCATAGTCCGTACAAAGGGACAGTGAATGTATGTCACTTACAATATCGAACAAATGTTCTTGAATTTGTTCGATATGTTCTGTATAATGGAATTAGAAGGTTGAAAGCCCCGCCGACCTTCTAAATGAATAAAATCAAGGAAAGGATATCGGTATGGTTAATTATTTTGAATGGTCAATGGAATATAAAAATACTGCCGACAGCATTCAGGATGTTATCGACAGACTCAAAGCAGAAAAAAGAGGCAAATCGGAAATCAACAAAAAAGAACTTGATTTGAAAATTGCAAAATACAAAATTTATTATAATGAATGCATTCACATTTCAAATCATCTTATGGATAGATATTACGGAGTATGATAAAATGAAAAGAGAATTTATACATATTACAGATAACAACAAACACAGGTTAATGTCGGATTCGGGATTTTGGCACGGCAGTACAAATGAAAACTCCCGTGATAAGATGAAGAAAATTCTTTCAATGGCTGTTCTGAACGAGCTTACCGAAAGACAGAGAATCTGTATTGTAGATTACTATCTCAACGGCAAAAAGGAAAAGGAGATTGCAAAAGAGCTGGGAGTCAACTCGTCAACGGTTTCCCGTCACATTATGAAGGCAAGGGATAAACTCAGACATATTGCGTCTTATTATGTAAATTAATCGTCAGTAATTTCAAAATCGGGAAGATACCACAGCAATGCTTCTTCGGCACTGCAGCCGTTTTTGCAAAGGTAATCAATTCCCGAAAGACTCACTCCGACACATTCGGCATTTGCGTCAAAATCGGCTTGGTAACAATCCCACGGAGATGCAACGCTGTGAATATACTTGTAATTTTCGTTTTTGTATGTTGTACCGTTTGAGGTTTCGGAATAGGGAACAAACAACGCTTCGCTGTTTTTGCGGAGCGTTTTGTTTTTTGCACTCTCAGCGGCTTTTTTTATTTCACCGTAAACATCCTTTATACTTCCCGATGCGTTTTCTTCATACAGAAAATCGTTTGCCTTGAAAGAATCGGGATTAGCTTTGTAATTTGTGTTCATAAGAATTGCAATCGCCTTTAGTGTTTCGGCAGAGTAGCTGTCTTTATACAATCCTGCCGTCAATGCACAGAGAATTTCGCCCGAATCTTTGGGCTTTTCGGGTGTGTCGGATGTTGAAACTGTCGGTTTTGCAAAAGACTGTTCAGAACATTTTGAAACTGCAATGGGGAGGATTGCCGTGAGAATCAGCAGAAGGACAACTGCAATTAATTTTTCCTTCATTACCATGCTCCTTTATTTCGCACAAAAAAATAAATAATACTATTGTATTTTGTGACTTATTTTTTCTTGACATAACGGTTATGTTGGCTTAAAATAATATATGATTGATTCGAAATAATAATTACTTACAATTCATTTTGTATTTGTTTTTGCTGTTTGATTTTTCGGCGGCATATCAATAATCGTGTAACAAAGTCGTTTTTAAAATTGTCTTGTTACGGTACAGAAACGGAGATTTTTATGAAAACCAAATATTCAGTTATACCATTTATTCCGGCTGTAATAGCTGCTATAGGTCTTAAAATTATGAGTATGTTCGCAGTTGACGGCAACGGATTGTTGTTCGGCATGAACAAGTCGGGCATTAACTATTTCATAATTGAAATCATACTCGGGCTTTTTGCGGTTTGTGTTTTAATTAACCTTTTTGACAAAAAGACGGCTCCCGTATATCCCGTTAAAAAGAATTTTGTTTCGGGTGCGTTTGCAGTCCTTTCGGGTATTGCAATTGTCGCTTCGTCATTTTTGGCTTTGATTAACGCAACTCCGGGTAACACGGATAATTATCTTTTGAGTATCATTGCGGCTCTGTTCTCAATTCCTGCGGCTATTGCTATGATTATGATCGGCAAGGTGCATTTTTCAGGCAAATCAATCGTATCAAATGCGTCGATGTTCTTTGTTTTCCCTGCACTCTGGGGATGCAGTGAGCTCGTTACGGAATTTCTCGCCGCAACAAAGGTTTCAATCTCCGCAAGCGATATGACACCGCTCTTCTGCTACATTTTCATCACGCTTTACCTTTTCTCAAGTTCAATGGTTGTTTCAAGGGTAAAGGGCAGAAACCCTGTTAAGGCTTGCTTTATTTACGGTATGCCCGCCGCCGCTGTTTCGCTTTCATACGGTGTCGGTGCTGTTTTGACATCATCTGTTGAAAACACAGGCATCAGCGCTCTTGTGAACGGAGTTATGTTTATTCTTCTCGGTATTTATATTGTTTCGTTTTCTGTTGAGATGTTTGCAGGCTGCCTTACAAAGGCAGAGGTTGAGATTATCGACAGCCTTCCCGAAGATGAGGATACATACGAAAACAGCTATATCAGCTCAGGCGATTACGATGAGCTTGTTGTTTCCGATAAAAAGGAAGATGATGTTCCTGCAAGCGATGACAACTATGCGACAGTTGCACAGGGACTTTCCGATTTTGTGATGGGCTATGATGAGGAAAAATATGATGATGCAACAATCAAAAACGAAAATATAAATGACGGTCTTGTTCTCGGCTACGGCGATGAAAATCAGACTCAGTTTGCACAAGAAATTGCCGCTGAACCTTTAAAAGAGGAAACTGCAGAGCCTGAAATTCCCGAAGAACCCGTGTACGCAAAGCGTCTTGATGTTTCAGAGGAAAAAACCGAGCCTGTAAAGGCAGAAACTCCTGTTAAAGCCCCTGTTGAAGACACAGAGGTTTCAGACGACAGAATGAGCGAAATCGACAAACTTCTCAAGGAACTCGAAGATAAAAAATAATTAAAAACATCGAATTAGGTGTTGACATTCAGGTTTTAAAGTGATACCATACAAATGAAAAGAAAATTGATTTTTGATGAGGACACGATTTGCAGTCCTGCTTTTTCCAGAGAGCGAAATTATTTGCTGTGATATTTCGCAAAAAGCATTGCAAGTTACCACCTTTGAAACTGTGCAGGAAATGGCACGGCGTTTGGTTGCGTTAAAACCGTCAAGAGGGCTTTTCAGCCGAACTTGGGTGGAACCACGATTTATTCGTCCCAATATTCCGTTTTGGAATATTGGGATTTTTTGTTTTCATCACATATTAAAAAGGAGAATGGTTATGATTAATGTTGAATTAAAAGGCGGAGCAGTCAAGGAATTTGAAAACGGTATAACTCCCGCCGAAATTGCAAAATCAATCGGTGCAGGCTTGTACAAGTCTGTTTGCTGTGCAAAGGTTGACGGCGACCTTTGTGACCTCAGAACACCGCTTGAAAAAGATTGTAAGGTTGAACTTCTCACATTTGATAATGTTGACGGTCAGAAAACTTTCTGGCACACAGCCTCTCATGTTCTTGCTCAGGCAGTAAAAAGACTTTATCCGAATGCAAAGTGTGCAATCGGTCCTGCCGTTGACAACGGTTTTTACTATGATTTTGATGTTGAAAAGCCTTTCTCACCCGAAGACCTTGAAAAAATCAAGGCTGAGATGAAGAAAATCGTAAAATCAGGTCTTGAGCTTGAAAGAGTTGAGCTTTCTCCGGAGGAGGCTGAAAAGAAACTTGAGGAGATGAACGAGCCTTACAAGGTTGAACTTGTTAAGGAACATTCCGACAAGGGCGAGCATATCACATTCTACAAACAGGGTGAGTTTATCGACCTCTGCGCAGGTCCTCACCTCATGAGTGTTGCACCGATCAAGGCTATTGAACTCACTGCCTGCACAGGCGCTTACTGGAGAGGCGACGCAAACAACGCACAGCTTTGCCGTGTTTACGGTGTAGCTTTCCCAAAGGCGTCAATGCTTGAAGAACACCTCAAAAAGCTTGAAGAAGCAAAGCTTCGTGACCACAACAAGCTCGGCCGTGAACTTGAATACTTTACAACTGTTGACTATGTCGGTCAGGGACTTCCTATTCTTCTTCCAAAGGGTGCAAGAGTTGTTCAGCTTTTACAGAGATGGGTTGAAGATGTTGAGCAGTCAAAGGGCTGTCTTCTTACAAAAACTCCTCTTCTTGCAAAGAGAGATCTTTATAAGATTTCAGGTCACTGGGATCATTATCTTGACGGTATGTTTGTACTCGGCGATCCGCATGATGAAGAAAAGGAATGTTTCGCACTTCGTCCTATGACTTGCCCGTTCCAGTATCAGGTTTATCTTAACAAACAGCGTTCATATCGTGACCTTCCGATGCGTCTTACGGAAACATCAACACTTTTCCGTAACGAGGCAAGCGGTGAGATGCACGGTCTTATCCGTGTTCGTCAGTTCACAATTTCAGAAGGACACTACATTCTCCGTCCCGATCAGCTTGAACAGGAATTCAAGGGTTGTCTTGAGCTTGCTAAATATTTCCTTGACACGGTAGGACTTCTTGAAAACTGTACTTTCAGATTCTCACAGTGGGATCCCGAAAACAAGAATAATAAGTATGAGGGTACAAAGGAACAGTGGGAAGAGTCACAGGCTGTTATGAAAACTATTCTTGATGACCTTGATGTTGACTATGAGATTGGTATTGACGAGGCCGCATTCTACGGTCCGAAGCTTGATATTCAGTACAAGAATGTATTCGGTAAGGAAGACACAATTGTTACAATCCAGATTGATATGCTCCTTGCCGAAAGATTCGGTATGTACTACATCGACAAGGACGGTCAGAAGAAGCTTCCGTATATTATTCACAGAACTTCACTCGGTTGCTTTGAAAGAACTCTTGCATATATGATTGAAAGATTTGCCGGCGTAATGCCGCTTTGGCTTGCTCCCGAGCAGATCAGACTTCTTCCGATAAAAGAGTGTAATGTTGAGTATGCACAGGGTATTGCAGACAGACTTACTTCACTCGGCATGAGAGTTACTGTTGACAGCAGAGATGAAAACATCGGTCCAAAGATTAAGGCCGCAAGACTTGAAAGAATTCCGTATATCCTTGTAATCGGCGACAACGAGATGGATTCATCAACAGTTACGGTTCGTTCAAGAAAAAGAGGAGAAATCCCGAATATGCCTGTTGACGAATTTGTTGCTCTTGTTAAGAACGAAGTAGATACAAAAGAAAAATAATTCTGAAATTTTTTCGGAGGGATGCTGATGTCCGGAGGATTCACTCCGTTTGATAAAAACAGCTACAGAGAATCAAAACGCAGACGAAAACAGGCGCTTATTGAGGAGAGAACGGGAAGAATTCTTCCCGTATCAAATCCTCGCCGAAGGTACATTGCGTTAGCTTGTGTCGGTGTGATTCTTGTCGCAGCTATTGCGTTCGGAATTTTTTCAATACTTAAAAGTAATCAGAAAAGTAATCCCGAAACTCCCGAACAGATTCAGGCAGAAAGCGAAATGCTGTTGACGGTTGTTGACAGTGCAAATCCGCTTGATAAGGATTATGTGCCCGATCTTGAAACCGTGAACGGATTCAAAGTGAACAGGGACGCACTGAATCCGCTTAAAAATCTTTTGAAAGCGTCAAAAGAAAACGGCACCGAGCTTAAAATCAAGACTGCATATGTGAGTTATGATGAGCAGGAAGAAAGGTTTCAGTCCGAACTTCAAAAGATGCTGCAATCATCAAAATATACAACTGTCAGAGCAGAGGCGGAGGTCTTAAAAACCACGCCTCACGGCGGACAGTCGGAGTCACAGACGGGATTGCTTGTCGAATTTGATTTTTCAAATTCGGGCTCAAAGGCGTTTCTTGAGAGAAACTGCGTTGAATACGGATTTGTTCAGAGATATACCGAAAGCAAAACCTCAGTAACACGAATGAATCCGTCAGACTCGCTGTACAGATATGTGGGGATTGAAAACGCAAAGCGTATGCGTTCCTACGGAATGTGCCTTGAAGAGTACAAAAGCTACCTTCAAAAACAGGCAATCCCAAAATAAAATAAATATTTTTTAAAAACGCTTGCATTTTGCAATATTATGTTGTATAATTAATCCGTTAATTGTGTAATGTCAGGTAGGTGAAAACAATGAAAGAGAATATCCATCCTAAGTATGAGAAAACAACAATTACTTGTGCTTGCGGTAATGTTATTGAAACAGGTTCAACAAAGAAGGACATCCGTGTTGAAATTTGTTCAAAATGCCACCCATTCTTTACAGGAAAGCAGAAATTAGTTGATACCGGCGGACGCGTTGACAGATTCAAGAAGCGTTTCGGTATGGATAAATAATTTATTATGTAATTGTTTAGGCGGCACATTGTGCCGCCTTGTTTACTTTACGGAAACTTTGCATAACCGTGTGCAGAGTGTCTGTATAATTGAGGTATTATTATGGCAAAGGATTACAAAACCGTTTTAAGTAACGCAAAAGACGAATTTGTTGAAAAGCGTTCACGCTTTATCGGCTATTGCAAGCCTGTAACCTGTGAGCAGGAGGCTGTTGATTTTATCAACGAAAAACGCAGTGAACATTGGAACGCAACTCACAATGTCTATGCCTATTCTCTGCGTGAGGGCAACATAAAGCGTTACAGCGATGACGGTGAACCCTCGGGTACAGCCGGTATGCCTTGCCTTGATGTAATTGTAAAAAATGAAATTTATGATGTATGTGTTGTCGTTACCCGTTACTTCGGCGGTGTTTTGCTTGGCACTGGCGGACTTGTGAGAGCATATTCTCACGGTGCAAAAATTGCCCTTGATGCCGCAAAAATCGTTATGATGCAGAACTGTCTTGTCTGTTCTGCTCGTTGTACATACAACCAGTACGGCAAGGTTTCGGCACTTGTAACTGATAACGGCGGTGCTGTTGATGATACTGTCTATGAAGGCGATGTGCTGATTAAATTTCATATTAAACCCGATTTACTGCCACAGCTTAACAAAAAGCTTGCAGATGCAACTGCGGGTGAGGTTCAGGCGGTTTTTGATGAGGAAAAATATTATGCCGTTGAGTTATAAAGTTTTCTTTATGACAAAACTTTTTATGCTTTCGACCTCAAAAGCTAAAAAATGAAATACTTTTCAAAATAATTTCAAATATTTAAAGGAATATTCAAAAAAATTTCGTAAAAAGCTAATAGGTAAGCGAGAGGAGGAGTTTTATGGCTTTCCCTGAAAGTTTCTTGCAGGATTTAAAAATGCGGAACGATATCACGGATGTTGTTTCGGGTTATGTCAATCTCAAAAGACGGGGAAGGAATATGGTCGGTCTTTGTCCGTTCCACGGCGAAAAAACTCCCTCTTTTAATGTATATACCGAAAACGGTTCGTTCTATTGTTTTGGTTGCGGAGTAGGCGGAGATGTCATCTCTTTTATTATGAAAATTGAAAATCTTGACTATGTCGATGCCGTGAAGTATCTTGCACAGCGGGCAGGACTTGAAATGCCCGAAAACAGCTATGATGACAGCATGAGCCGTCTTAGAAACAGGGTGTTTGAAGCTAACCGTGAGGCGGCAAGGTTTTATTATGCCGCTTTGTGTTCTCCGCAAGGCAGAAAAGGTCTTGATTATTTTCATTCAAGAGCCTTATCCGACAGAACAATCCGTCATTTCGGACTCGGTTATGCCGATGATAACTGGTCGTCGCTATGCAATCATCTCAAATCAAAAGGTTTTAATGACAGCGAACTTGTTGCCGCAAATCTTGCGGTTCGGCACAGAAACGGCAACGGAATCTATGACAGATTCACAGACCGTGTTATGTTTCCGATTATTGATCTGAGAGGAAATGTTATTGCATTCGGCGGAAGAATTATGTCCGATGCAAAGCCTAAATATCTCAACACCTCCGATACCCCCGTATTTAAAAAGAGTGCAAACCTGTTTTCACTCAACAACGCAAAAAATTCGGGCAAGAGAACTCTGATTCTTTGCGAGGGCTATATGGATGTCATCGCTGTGAATCAGGCAGGTTTTACAAATGCCGTTGCAACCCTGGGAACGGCTCTTACAGGCGAACAGGCTGTTTTGATGAAACGGTATGCCGATGAGGTGATTATCTGTTACGATGCCGATGAGGCAGGTCAAAAGGCTACCGCAAGGGCAATTCCTATACTCAGAAATTCGGGACTTAATGTTAAGGTTCTTACAATTCCAAGCGGTAAGGATCCCGATGAATTTATCAAATCAAAGGGTAATGACGGTCCTGCCGCATTCAAAGCGTTGCTTGACAAATGCGGAAACGATGTTGAATACCGACTGCAAAAGCTAAAAAATGCACACAATATTCAGCTGACGGAGGGCAAGGTTGCTTTTCTTGAGGAGGCGGCAAAGCTGATTGCAACAATCAGCAGTCCGATTGAACGGGATGTCTATTCTTCAAAGGTTGCATCCGAACTCGGAGTTGACAAAAATGCATTCAAACAGCAGGTGTCAAGGGTGTCACGCAGAGGTGAAAGGGCAGAAGAAAAGAAACAGGCTCGTCAAATTCAGCTTGAACTCAGCCGAAGAAATGACAAAATCAATCCTGAGCATTTCCAAAAGCCACGCAGTTCAAGTGCCGAAGAAGCTCTTTTGGTTTATCTTTTAAACAATCCCGATGCATATGAGGAGATTTCTGCAAGGGTAAAGCCCGAACAATTTCAGAATACTCTGATGCGGAGGTTTTTTGAATATTTCAGCGCTCGCATTGAGAGGGGAGAAGATCCTCTCACGAATACGGCGGCAGATTTTACACAGGATGAAAATTCAAAGCTTTATCAGCTGATGTCACAGGCAATTCCGGGGGCGTCAACCGCTGAGGCAATGAATGAATACATAAATGTTATCAACGAGGAAAGCTCAAAGCTCAATTCCGGCGATTTAGCCGATGTTTCAAATGAGGAGCTTATGGCATATCTTGATAAAATAAGGAAAAAGAAACAGTAAACGCAGGAAAGGAAAATGAGTATGGCAGCTACACCCGATAAGAAAACAGTCGTAAGAGAACTTATGGAACTCGGTAAGCAGAAAGGTCAGCTTACAAATCAGGACATTCTTGATGCAATCGGTGAAATTGACTTTGATCCCGAACAGCTTGAAAAGCTTTATGATGCACTTGCACAGCTTGGCATTGAAATCGTAGAGGATTCAGGCGATATTAAAATTGACGATATCGACCTCGGCTTTGATGAAGGCAAAGACGGCGACTCACACGCTCAGATTGCAGAAACAGGCAGCGTTTCGGTTGACGATCCCGTAAAGGTATATCTTAAAGAAATCGGACGGGTTCCGCTACTTTCTTCCGATGAAGAAATCAACCTCGCAATCAGAATTGCTGACGGTGATGTTGCAGCAAAACAGCGACTTTCAGAGGCAAACCTTCGTCTTGTTGTTTCAATTGCAAAGCGTTATCTCGGCAGAGGTATGCAGTTTCTTGACCTTATTCAGGAAGGCAATCTCGGTCTTATCAAGGCTGTAGAAAAGTTTGACTATACAAAGGGCTTTAAATTTTCAACATATGCAACATGGTGGATCAGACAGGCCATTACCCGTGCAATTGCCGATCAGGCTCGTACAATCCGTATCCCTGTTCATATGGTTGAAACTATAAATAAGGTAAAAAAGGTTCAGAGTCAACTCCTTCACCAGAATGGTCATGAGCCGTCTGCCGATGAAATTGCCGCAGAAATTGATATGCCTGTTGATAAGGTTCGTGAAATTATGCGTGTTGCTCAGGAGCCTGTTTCACTTGAAACTCCTATAGGCGAGGAGGAAGACAGCCATCTCGGTGACTTTATCCCCGATAACGATGCTCCCGCACCTGCCGATGCCGCATCACACACAATGCTCCGTGAACAGCTTTCGGATGTTCTTTCAACCCTCACTCCCCGTGAAGCCAAGGTTCTCAAACTCCGTTTCGGTCTTGAGGACGGCAGAAGCAGAACTCTTGAAGAAGTCGGCAAGGAGTTTAATGTAACCCGTGAGCGTATCCGTCAGATTGAGGCAAAGGCTCTCCGCAAGCTCCGTCATCCTTCAAGAAGCAGAAAGCTCAAGGACTATCTTGACTATTAATCAGACTTTATGATTACTTTTGATGAATGCGGCGCAATGCTTGACGAAATTGCAGATTCCATGCCTTATGAATTATACAGAGATTTAAACGGAGGAATTTCACTTCTTCCGCAGTTAAAGGTTCATCCAAAAGCACTTAACAATGATTTGTTCATTTTGGGTGAGTACATACGCAATTCTCTCGGCAATGCAATTGTGTTTTACTACGGTTCAATCAACAGGGTTTACGGCTCACTTGATAATGAGGAATACCGAAAAAAGCTCGTTGAAATACTTCATCACGAGGTTCGCCATCATAACGAGTATCTTGCAGGTTGCGATGATCTCGGAATTTTTGACAGAAATCAGATTGACGATTACCTTAGAAAACACAGGAAATAATCAAATGAAATTTTAAGAGGACAGCTTTCTGTTTGGGAAAGCTGTCCTCCTTTGTTATCTTACCTTTATAATCTGCCCCGGATAAATTACATTCGGATTTGAAAGTCCGTTAAGCCGTGAGAGATTGTCAACGGTTGTTCCGTGCATTTGTGCAATTATCCACAGCGAATCACCCGGACGGGCAACATGATACTGCGTTTCCGCACTACCGGCGGGAACCGTAAGAACCTGACCTACAAAAATAGCGTCAGGAGTTTGAATGTTGTTGTATTTTAATATGTCATTCACCGTTGTCTGAAAGAACTGCGCAATGCCAAAAAGCGTGTTGCCCGGACGAACGGTGTACTGAACCATTTCCATATCTGTCCTCCTTGCTTTTCATAGTAACAATATATGCCTGTGACAAAAATGTGTTACTCCTGCATAAAATAAACCGTGCACGGAAAAATAACAATGCAGACAAAACACAACGTTGCACAGATTTAAAATATCTGAAAACGGTTTATGTTATAAAATTTCAATACGAGAGGGCATATAAATGGAAATAAAAATAGATACGATAATCGGCAGAGAAATAATTGATTCAAGAGGAAATCCTACGGTTGAGGCGGAGGTCGGACTTTCCGACGGAACCTTTGCAAAAGCGTCTGTCCCTTCGGGTGCGTCAACGGGAGAATTTGAGGCGGTTGAACTTCGTGACGGTGAAAAACGCTATCTCGGAAAAGGTGTGCAGAGAGCCGTTGAAAATATCAACAGCATAATTTCGCCTAATCTTTGTTGCGACTCACCTTTTGACCAGTGTGCAATCGACAGCAAAATGATAGAGCTTGACGGTACGGAAAATAAGGAATTGCTCGGTGCAAATGCTATTCTTGCCGTATCGCTTGCCTGTGCAAAGGCGGCGGCAAAGAATCTCAGACTGCCGTTATTCCGTTATATTGGCGGAACATATGCGGTCAGAATGCCTGTTCCAATGATGAATATTCTCAACGGCGGCGCTCATGCGTCAAACAATATCGACATTCAGGAATTTATGATTATGCCTGTCGGTGCAAGGTGTTTTTCCGAGGGAATGATGCAGTGCTGTGAAATCTACCATACACTCGGTAAAATTCTAAAAGAGAATAATATGTCAACAGGTGTAGGCGATGAGGGCGGTTATGCACCGAGCCTGAAAAGTGACGAGGACGCAATTGAGTATATAATTAAGGCGATTGAAAAATCAGGTTATACTACCGATGAAATTAAAATTGCGCTCGATGCCGCATCTTCCGAATGGTATTCCGACGGGAAATATATTCTTCCAAAGAGAGGCGATTCGCTTTCAAGCGACGAACTTATTAATTATTTTGACAAGCTCTGTTCTGATTATCCGATTATCTCGCTTGAAGATCCGCTTTCCGAACACGATTGGGACGGTTGGCAGAATATTACTTCAAAAATTGGCAACAAAGTTCAGCTTGTCGGCGATGATTTGTTTGTTACAAACACAAAAAGACTTAAAAAAGGCATAGAGCTCGGAGCCGGCAATGCAATTTTGATTAAAATTAATCAGATAGGAACGCTGACGGAAACGCTTGATGCAATTGACACGGCTCACAAGGCGGGTTATCGCACGATTATTTCACACAGAAGCGGCGAAACGGAGGACACAACCATTGCGGATATTGCCGTTGCTGTTAATTCGGGACAGATAAAAACAGGTGCTCCGTGCAGAACCGACAGAGTTGCAAAATATAACAGACTTCTTCGGATTGAGAGTGCAATTGTTAACACTTCAACCTACGGAATATAACAGATTTCACCCCGACCGAGGTTGGGGTGTTTGTCTTTTAAGAACAAAATTTTATTATTATGTAAATTTAATTGCCAAATTGTATTTTTTTGACAGATTTTTCTTTGCTTAATATAAATTTAAAAATAAACTTTTAGAAAATCAGCATATTGCACATATTTGTCAAAGAAAATTCTACAACAATAAAGCCTTTATCAATTGCTATATTCTTAATCGGAATTAAAATATATTGCCCTATATGATAAAATTAATTAATGAAATGCTAACATTGGAATTCGTATGGACTATTGTAAAACAGTGCTGATTGTAACCTTTGTTTTGCTCATATCCGAATAAGTCAGGAGGCATTTTTGATTGTTTCTAAAAAGAATATTGGCAGGAGTAATGACAGCTATGATGATTACGGGAATGTGTGCGGCTGATGTTTCGGCAGCGGAAAAGAAAACTGTAACAGATTATCAGGCATATGCTGCAAATCTGGATAAGTCGGCATATTCAGGTAATGATTTGGGGGCTTCTTACTCAAAAAAGGCAACTACCTTCAAGGTATGGTCGCCTAATGCGGCGTCTGTTCGTGTGAATATTTTTGAACACGGCAGTGATAATGAGGGAGATGCAGGTTCTATAATGTCAAGAGCCATGTCGCTTGACAAAACAACGGGCGTGTGGTCTGTTACAATTAACGGTGACCTGCTTAACAAATATTATACCTACTCGGTAACACACGGAAAAACTACCAAGGAAACAGCCGATGTCTATGCAAAGGCGTGCGGTGTGAACGGTCAACGCTCAATGGTTGTCGATTTAAGCACAACCAATCCCGAGGGTTGGAAAAATGATAAGCATGTGTTTGTACAGAATCAGACAGATGCATCGGTCTGGGAAATCTCTATAGCAGACTTTTCATCATCCGAATCAAGCGGTGTGAGTGAGGCTAACCGTGGCAAGTACCTTGCTTTTACCGAAGAAGGTACAACGGTCAACGGTGTTCAGGGTGCGTCATCAACCTGCGTTGACTATCTAAAAAAGCTCGGTGTTAAGTATGTGCAGATTATGCCGTTCTATGATTTCGGTTCTGTTGACGAGAGCAAGAACATTATGGACCAGTACAACTGGGGCTACGATCCCGTCAACTACAACTGCCCCGAGGGTTCTTATTCAACAAATCCTAAAAAGGGTGAAGTGAGAATCAAGGAATGCAAGCAGATGATTCAGGCACTTCATAATGCCGGAATCGGTGTAATTATGGATGTTGTCTATAACCACACCTACACCTCTGATTCTTGGCTTCAGAGAACAGTTCCGAATTATTACTACAGAATGAACAATGACGGAACTTTCTCAAACGGTTCGGGCTGTTCAAACGATACAGCAAGCGAACATCTTATGTTCAGAAAGTATATGATTGATTCCGTTACATATTGGGCAAGCGAATATCACATTGACGGTTTCCGCTTTGACCTTATGGGGCTTCATGATGTAACAACTATGAATTCAATTCGTACCGCACTTGACAATCTTTATGCAGACGGCAGCGGCAGTCAGATTCTTATGTACGGTGAGGCGTGGGATATGGCAACCAATTGTGACGAAGGCACAGTATTGGCAAGTCAGAAAAATCTCAAGCAGTTGAGCGACCGCATCGGTGCGTTTGATGATACAATCCGTGATGCAATCAAGGGCAGTACAGGCGGTACGGACGGTGCTTTTGTTCAGGACGGTTCACGCAGAGCCAACCTCAAAACAGGCATTGCAGGTCAGAGTGACACAACAACAGGCTGGGCAAATGTTCCGTCACAATGCGTAACATATGCGTCATGTCACGATAACCTTTGTCTTTACGATAAGCTTGTCGGCTCTGTTTACGGTGCCGACGGTAAATATCGCAGGAGATATGAAGATCTTGTTGCAATGAACAAGCTTTCTGCGGCAATTGTTATTACTTCACAGGGTATTCCGTTCTCACTCGGCGGTGAGGAGTTTTGTCGCAGTAAAGACGGTGATGAAAACAGCTATGCGTCAAGCAGAAAAGAAAATATGCTTGACTGGGAAAATGTCGATCTCTATTCAGATGTAATTGAATATTACAGAGGTCTTTATAAAATCCGTGACGCTTTTGCGGCATTCTCGGATTCTACTGCTGCAACAGCCAACAGCCTTACATATCTTTCCGATGTTCCAAAGGGTGTTACGGGCTACACAATAAATAACACCGAGAGCGGAAAATGGAGTCAGATGTGCGTAATTTTCAACGGCTCCGATTCTGCACAGAATGTAACCGCAAAAGGCGACTGGGTTGTTCTTGCAGATAACAAGACAGCCGGACTTCGCAACATAAAGAATGTTACAAACAGCGTAAAGGTTGAGGCTCATTCAGCCGTTATTATGGTTGACACAAAGAGCTATGATTCTGCGGGAATTATGGATGATGAGGGTGCTGTTGTTATTGATTATTATGATAACAAAACCGAAAAACTCATCAAGTCACAGACACTCACAGGCGAACTCGGCACAAGCTATGATGTGACAAATCTTGCGTCAACTCTTAATTATGATGTTAAGAAAACCGACGGTGAAATCAAAGGTGTGTTCACGGATCAGGTAGGTCATGCAAAGGTTTATGTTGAAGAATATGACGGCGAGATGTCAACGGTTACCGTAAAGTTTGTTGACGAAACAAATAATACGGAAATTGAAGATTCTTTTCTTGTAAAGAACAGAAAGGGCGAGCAGTATTATACTCCCGACCTTCCGTCAATTAAAAATTACAAGCTTGTTCTTGACGACCTTCCGACAAACGGTGCAGGCAAGCTTGATTCCGCAAGCAAGACCGTTACATACAAATATACCCGTGTAACTGATGATGAGGATAAGACTGTTTGCAGAGTCAATGCCATTTATATGGACGATTCGGGAAAAATTCTTGATACAAAGACAATCACAGGTGTTGAAGGACAGGCTTATTCACTTTCTCAAAATACATATGAGGAAAAAGATCTTGTGAGCGTTCCCGAAAAGGCAAACGGAACATTTAAATCGGGCGAAATCAATGTAGTGTTCAGCTACTCGTCAAACCCCGATCCGCTCAAGCAGATGCTTCCGTTTGTGTATGTCGGCACCGGTCTTATAATTGCTCTGTGTGCGGCGTCGGTTATTTATTCTTCAAACAAGCGTAAAAAACGCATTATGGCAGAGCTTGACATTGAAGAAGATTGATTAAAGGTAGTTATTTCCGTATGCTGACGGAATAGATTATAAAAAATAATAAGGAGGAATATTATCTATGAGAACTACGAAGAAAATTGTTTCTGCAGTTCTTGCAGCGTGCATGCTTGCCTCAACAGCAGTTGTGTCAAGCTTTGCCGCAACAGCCGATGACAGTTCGGCAGTTTCAAGCGACTACGCAAGAGACAATTCTTACACAAAGGCTGCTGAAGATATTGACGCTCAGTATGCTTACTCCGGCAATGATCTTGGTGTTACTTACACAAAAGATGCTACAACATTCAAGGTTTGGTCACCGACAGCAACCGGTGTTAAGCTCAATATCTTTACAAAAGGTTCGGATGACGAGCAGGGTGCATCTAAAGTTGCCAACTACACACTTGAAAAAATGCTCGTTGACGGTGAGTGGAACGGTGTTTGGACGATTACACTCGTCGGCGAATGGAAGGATTATTATTACACATACTCAGTCACAACAACAGACACAACACACATCGGTTCAGATGCAACAAAGACTTATGAAACACAGGATGTATACTCAACGGCAACAGGCGTAAACGGCAAGCGCTCAATGATTGTTGACCTTGACGAGACAGATCCTGAGGGCTGGTCAAACGATAACCATGTTCTTCTCGACAAATCAACACAGTCATCGGTATGGGAACTCCATATCAAAGACTTTTCTTATGACAAGGCATCGGGCGTAAGCGAGGCTAACAGAGGCAAGTACCTTGCTTTCACAGAATCAGGTACAACTCTTAACGGCGAGGGCAAGGTTTCAACCTGTATTGATTACCTTAAAGAGCTCGGTATAACAACAGTACAGCTTAACCCGTTCTATGACTTCCAGTCAGTAAATGAGGCAGGCGATGATTCTCAGTTTAACTGGGGTTATGACCCACAGAACTACAATGTTCCGGAGGGCTCGTATTCTTCAAATCCATATGACGGTAAAGTAAGAATCAAAGAGTGCAAGGAAATGATCAAGGCTCTCCATGACGCCGGCATTTCTGTTGTAATGGATGTTGTTTACAACCATACTTATTCAACTGACTCATGCTTCCAGCACACAGTTCCTAACTACTACTACAGAATGAAAACAACAGGTGCATTCTCAAACGGTTCGGGTTGCGGCAACGAAGGTGCAACAGAGCGTGCAATGTACAGACAGTATGTTATTGATTCACTCAAGTATTGGGTAAACGAATACCATGTTGACGGCTTCCGTTTTGACCTTATGGGTCTTATGGATGTTGAAACAATGAATATGGCAAGAGAAGCGCTTGACCAAATTGACCCACGAATCACAATGTGGGGTGAAGGCTGGGCAGGCGGTGACTCCTACCACCCGACTAACACTTGCTCAGGCACAAAATTCTATCCTGCAACACAGGCTAATGCGTCAAGACTCAGCGACAGAATCGCTATTTTCAATGACGGCATCCGTGACGGTATAAAGGGAAGTGCAATGGAAATCAGCGATGTTGGTTTTATACAGGGCTCAAAGTCATCCGCAAAGGGTGTAAGCTACGGTGTTCGTGCCAACAGCTCAGGTACATACAAGTGGAAGGCTCAGGCTCCTTCACAGTGCGTAACCTATGATGCGTGTCACGATAACGCAACACTTTACGATCAGATTATTGCGTCTACAGGTCTGGCAGACTACGGAGAGAGAAATTCCGAGGCTGTTAAGATGAACAGGCTTGCAAGTGCAATTATCTACACATCACAGGGTATTTCATTCACACTTGCCGGTGAAGAAATGGCTCGTTCAAAAGACGGTGACACTAACAGCTACAAGTCGGCAGCTGACCTTAATATGATTAAATGGCAGAATGTTGTTGACTATGCCGATGTAGTTTCTTACTACAAGGGTATGATGCAGATTAAGTCAGCATTCTCGCCTCTCACAGCTATGGATAATTCATATGCTGACAAATATACATTCACAAAAAAGGTTTCTGCTTCAACAAATCAGATTTCATTCACAATTCAGAACGATGTTGAGGGTGAATGGAACAAGATGGCTGTTATTTATAACAATGCAACCACAGCTGCAGATGTAACCCTTTCGGATACATCCGTAACAGATTGGGTTGTTATCGCTAACGGTGAAACAGCAGGTCTTGACTCACTCGGCGAGGTGACAGGCTCAACATTCACAGTTCCTGCTCGTTCGGCTATCGTAGCTGTTGACAAGGCAGGCTATGAGTCGGCAGGCATCAAATCTTCAAACGGTAAGGTTAAGGTTAACTATGTTTACGAAGCAACAGGCGAAAAGCTTGAAGATTCTGTAATCCTTCAGGGTTCTGTAGGCTCAGGTTATGTAACAGTTCCGAGTGCAGTTGTTCCCGATACATACATCGTAAGTCGTATTGGCGGAAATGCAGAAGGCAAATATACTTCCGATATGCAGGAGGTTACATACTACTACACAGACTACATTCCTGAATCACTCAAGAACGCTGACTTCAACGGTGACGGTGAAGTTAATGTAATTGACGCTACACTTCTTCAGAAGTATATTGTAAAGCTTGAAACTCCTACAGTTGATGAATCAGTTCTTGACCTAAACTATGATGGTACTTTCAACGTTGAAGATTCAACAATGATAATGAAGTATGTTGTTGGAATTCCTGTATCTTCCGGTAAAGTAACAGTAAACTACTACTACACAGACGCTGACGGAAAACAGCAGAAGCTTACTGATTCAATCGTATTCGCAGGCAGAGCAGGCAGCACATATGAGTCAACTGCATTCAAGGTTGTTGGTTACTCTGTTGATCCGAACAGAATGCCGGAAAATCAGTCTGGCTTAATTCCTTACGGTGAGGCTGAGGTAAACTACTACTACATCGCATCAAGCCTTGACATCAAACTTCACGTAAAGCACAACGGTTCACTTACATGGACGCCATACCTCTGGATATGGGGTTCAGACCTCAAGGGCAAAGACTCAGGCAACTTTATGTCAGAGTGGCCGGGTGATCCTATGACTGAAGGTGAAAACGGTTGGTTTGATTACAGCTTCACATATAAGGGAGCAGGTACATACAATGTAATTGTATCCGATAACGCTACTAACCAAACAATTGACTACAAGGGCTTTGTAGATAACGAAATGTGGATTGTAATTGATGACTCTGCTGTTATGGGCGGTACATACCTTACATTCTACACAGATAACCCTGACACTAACCCCAACGCTCCAATCGCTGAGCAGGTTACATTCGGTTAATCTGAAATCACAAACACAAATTGCAAAAGAGGGCTGACCTTAAACGGTCAGCCCTTTTAATCGCTAAAAAAGGTTATTATTGCTTTGTAACGGAAAACTCCCCGACAGCTTATAAAACTGTCGGGGAGTCATTGTTTATCAGTTATTGTTCATTCTGTAGCAGAGAGTCATAAGACTGTCGCTGAGATGAACATTCTCTACCATAGTATCATTATAACGAGCATTTATATCATAGTGGCTGAAATTCCAGTAATTCTTGATTCCGTGTGAATATAGCTTATCAAGAACATTTTCAACACAAACACGGGGAATGCACAAAAACGCTGTGTCAATATGATTTTTATTACAAAAATCGTCGAGTTCACTTTCGTTTTTAACTGTAATTCCGTTGAGCTTTGAACCGACTTTTTGTTCGTTGCTGTCAAAACAAGCGATAAGCTCAAAGCCGAGTTTTTCAAAATTCATATGCATTGCAACGGCCTTACCAAGATTACCGGCACCGATAAGAATGGCCTTGTAATCGTTGTTAAGTCCCAGAATGTTCTTGATTTCCTCTTTCAGCTGACTTACGCTGTAACCGTAACCCTGCTGACCGAATCCGCCGAAGCAGTTAAGATCCTGTCTTACCTGTGAGGCGGTCACATTCATAATTTGTGCAAGCTTAGTTGAAGAAATTTTGTCAATGTTCTGGTCATTCAGTTCTGATAAAAAGCGGTAATATCTTGGCAAACGCCTGATAACCGACATTGAAATACTGTCATTCTTAGACATTACTCACTATGCTCCTTTAACTTTAAAATCAGAGAGATGCTGCAAGGCGCTCGTCAATAGCCTTGAGAAATTCTTCTGTGTTTACTTTCTTTTTGTTCTCAAGTGTCGAGATAGCGTAGAGATCGCCTGTCATAACGCCGTCCTCAATTGTCTTGATTGTTGCTGCCTCAAGCTTGTCTGCAAACTTCATAAGATCGTCAAGACCGTCAAGCTCGCCTCTTTTGCGGAGAGCGCCTGTCCATGCAAACAATGTTGCAACAGAGTTTGTGGAAGTTTCTTCGCCCTTGAGATACTTGTAGTAGTGGCGCTGAACTGTGCCGTGAGCAGCCTCATATTCATAGATACCGTCGGGAGAAACAAGCACGCTTGTCATCATTGCGAGCGAACCGAATGCAGTTGCAATCATATCACTCATAACATCACCGTCATAGTTCTTACAAGCCCACATATAGCCGCCTTCACTTCTGATAACTCTTGCAACAGCGTCATCAATAAGTGTGTAGAAATATGTAATACCTGCGTTCTCAAACTTCTCTTTGTACTCATTCTCAAAGATTTCGCTGAAGATGTCCTTGAATCTGTGGTCATAAATTTTGCTGATTGTATCCTTTGTAGCAAACCAAACATCAAGCTTCTGATCAAGTGCATAGTTAAAGCATGAACGGGCAAATGATGAGATACTCTTGTCAATGTTGTGCATACCCTGAATAATACCGTCAGTCTTGAAGTCAAAGATTGTGCTTCTTTCCTCGGTACCGTCAGGCTTTGTAACACAAAGCTCTGCCTTGCTTCCTGCCTCAACCTTCATCTCTGTGTTCTTATAAACATCACCGTATGCGTGACGAGCAATGCAGATTGGCTTTTTCCATGTAGGAATGTATGGAACAATACCCTTAACAAGAATCGGGCTTCTGAATACCGTACCGTCAAGGATAGCACGAATCGTACCGTTAGGTGATTTCCACATACTCTTGAGGTTGTACTCTGTCATTCTTGCGGCATTAGGTGTGATTGTGGCACACTTAACGGCAACACCGTATTTCTTTGTTGCGTTGGCGCTGTCAACCGTAACCTGATCGTCTGTTTCGTTTCTGTGTTCAAGACCGAGGTCATAATATTCTGTTTTGAGGTCAACATAAGGTGTGATAAGAATGTCTTTAATCTGTTTCCAGATGACTCTTGTCATCTCGTCGCCGTCCATCTCTACGAGAGGAGTGACCATTTTAATTTTTTCCATATCAGCTGTTCTCCTTTGTGTAGTCAAGCAGACCGCCTGCAATGATAATGTTTCTTGTTCTGTCTGAAAGCTCACAGTCAGCAACGATTGTGTCGCCTGTTGTCTTGTTTACAACAGTAACCTGCTTGCCGTTTGCAATTTCGTCCTTAACATTCGGGAGTTCAAGCATATCGCCAAGCTTGATTTTATCATAATCTTCTGCGTTTACAAATGTAAGCGGAAGAATTCCTGCATTGATAAGGTTGCTCTTGTGAATTCTTGCAAAGCTCTTTACGAGTACAGCCTTAACACCGAGGAAAAGGGGAGCGAGAGCCGCATGCTCACGGGATGAACCCTGACCGTAGTTTTCACCGCCGACAATAATGCTCTTGCCGAGTGTCTTTGCACGGGTTGGAAATTCCTTGTCGCATACTGTAAAGCAATGCTCTGAAATTTTCGGAATATTTGAACGGAGCGGAAGAATCTTTGCGCCTGCAGGCATAATATGGTCGGTTGTAATGTTGTCGCCGACCTTGAGTGAACATGACGCCTCGATAGAATCTGTGAGCGGATGAGTTTCGGGATAGCTCTTGATGTTAGGACCACGGAGAATTCCTACGCTGTCCATTTCTTCAACAGGAGCGGGATCAATAACCATATTGTCATTGATGAGGAATTTTTCGGGCATTTCAATCTCAGCAGCGGCGCCAAGACATCTCGGGTCTGTAAATACGCCGTTGATTGCCGAAACAGCAGCTGTTTCGGGAGATACAAGATAAATCTGACCGTCTGCCGTTCCGCTTCTGCCCTCAAAGTTACGGTTGAATGTTCTGAGTGAGATACCGCCGCTGTTAGGTGACTGTCCCATACCGATACACGGACCGCAGGCACTTTCAAGGATTCTTGCACCTGCCGCAATCATATCACCGAGAGCACCGTTGAGAGCGAGCATATTGAATACCTGCTTTGAACCCGGAGCAATTGCAAGCGATACATTGTCTGCAACCTTTTTGCCCTTGAGAATGTGAGCAACTCTCATAAGGTCAAGGTAGCTTGAGTTTGTACATGAACCGATACAAACCTGATCAATCTTCTTGCCCTCAAGCTCTTTGATTGGCTTAACATTGTCAGGTGAGTGAGGACAAGCAGCAAGAGGCTCAAGCTCTGAAAGGTTGATTTCGATAACTTCGTCATAAACAGCGTCATCATCAGCCTTAAGCTCCGTATAGTCTTCCTCACGGCCCTGAGCCTTGAGGAACTTTCTTGTTGTTTCGTCAGACGGGAATACAGAGGTTGTAGCGCCAAGCTCTGCACCCATATTTGTGATTGTTGCTCTTTCGGGAACCGTAAGTGTGGCAACACCTTCTCCGCCGTACTCAACAATCTTGCCGACGCCGCCCTTAACGCTCATAACACGAAGAACTGCGAGAATAATATCTTTTGCAGAAACCCACGGACTGAGTTTGCCCGTAAGATTAACTCTTACCATTTTCGGCATAGTAATATAGTATGCGCCGCCGCCCATTGCAACAGCAACATCAAGACCGCCTGCACCGATTGCAAGCATACCGATACCGCCGCCTGTCGGGGTATGGCTGTCAGAACCGATTAAAGTCTTTCCCGGTTTACCGAATCTTTCAAGGTGAACCTGGTGACAAATGCCGTTGCCGGGTCTTGAAAAATAGATACCGTGTTTTTTACAAACAGACTGAATGAATCTGTGGTCATCGGCGTTCTCAAAACCTGTCTGAAGTGTGTTGTGGTCAATGTAAGCAACGCTTTTTTCTGTTTTTACTCTCGGAATGCCCATAGCCTCATATTCGATATAAGCCATAGTGCCTGTTGCATCCTGAGTAAGAGTCTGGTCAATTTTAAGACCGATATCACTGCCAACGGTCATTTCTCCGCAGACAAGATGATTCTTGATGATTTTCTGCGCAATCGTGTAGCCCATAATATTACCTCCTAAAAATTAATGCCTATCATAATTAAGGTCCTGCAAAAAAATGCAAAACACTATGTTAATTATATAACAATCTTGAGATATTGTAAAGAAAAATTCACACGAAATGAGCAAAAATCGTTATTTTTTCACTAAAAAATATTTTTTGCGGTTTTCTATCGGAAAAATGTTCAAAAAGTGTCGGATATTAGCATAAAAGGTGATGAAAAATATAAATTGAATTTTAGCTTTTATAGTGTTATAATGCTTGATGTATGCAATAAGATTTAAGTGATTTTAGCAAAACGAGGTATTTTTATGGATGTAAGAGAGAATTTAAGAAATATTGCAATTATCGCCCATGTTGACCACGGCAAAACTACTCTGGTTGACCAGCTTTTGAAGCAGAGCGGTATTTTCAGAGCAAATGAAAATGTAGAAGAAAGAGTAATGGACTCTAATGACCTTGAGCGTGAAAGAGGTATCACAATCCTTTCAAAGCCGACAGCCGTAATGTACAACGGCATCAAAATTAACATTGTTGACACTCCCGGTCATGCCGATTTCGGCGGTGAGGTTGAGCGTATTCTCCAGATGGTTGACGGTGTTGTATTGCTTGTTGACGCATTTGAGGGTTGTATGCCGCAGACAAGATTTGTTCTTAAAAAGGCACTCGGCCTCGGCAAAAAGCCGCTTGTTGTTCTTAACAAAATCGACCGTCCCGGTGCAAGACCCGAGGAAGTTGTTGACGAGGTTCTCGACCTCTTTATCGAACTCGGTGCCGACGAAGATCAGCTTGAGTTCCCCGTAATTTATGCGTCTGCCCGTGACGGCTATGCATCAGAGGATTATCATGAACCCGGTACGGATATGAAACCTCTTTTTGACGCAATTGTAAAAGAAATCCCTGCTCCTCAGGGTGATATGAACGGAGGACTCCAGCTCCTTATTTCAAACATTGACTCCGATAAGTTTGTCGGCAGAATCGGTGTAGGCCGTGTTGAAAGAGGTACTGCAAAGAACGGACAGGCTGCCGTTCTCTGTCACACAGACGGTACAACTCAGAATGTAAGAATTGCAAAGCTCTATCAGTTTGAAGGACTTAAAAGAGTTGAATGTGACACGGCAACAGTCGGCGACATTGTTTGCGTAAGCGGTGTTCAGGATATCAATATCGGTGAAACAATCTGTTCAAATGATTGCGTTGAGCCGCTCCCGTTCGTAAAGATTGACGAGCCTACGGTTTCAATGAACTTTATCGTAAACAACTCACCGTTTGCAGGCAGAGAGGGTAAGTATGTAACCTCCCGTAACCTTCGTGACAGACTTTTCAAGGAAATTGAAACAAATGTTGCACTTCGTGTTGAAGAAACAGACAGTGCCGATACATTTAAGGTATCGGGCAGAGGTGAACTCCACCTTTCAATCCTTATCGAAACAATGCGCCGCCAGAATTATGAATTTCAGGTTTCCCGTCCGCAGGTTATTACAAAGATGATTGACGGCAAGCTTCATGAGCCTATGGAGTTTCTTATCATTGAAGTTCCCGACACATATGTCGGTCCTGTAATGGAAAAGCTCGGTTCAAGAAAAGGTGAGCTTATCAATATGGGTACTCGTGAGGGCGGTGTTACTCACATAGAATTCAGAATCCCGTCAAGAGGTCTTATGGGTTATCGCCCCGAATTTCTTACAGATACAAACGGTAACGGTATTATGAACCATGTATTTGACGGTTATGAGCCATACAAGGGTGAAATCGTAACCCGTCATCAGGGTTCACTTATCGCTTTTGAAACAGGCGAAACTGTAACCTACGGTCTTTATGCCGCTCAGGAAAGAGGCAGACTCTTTATCGGACCCGGTGTTCCTGTTTACGAGGGTATGATTGTAGGCGCAAGTCCTAAGTCTGAGGATATCACAGTTAATGTCTGCAAGAAAAAGCACATCACAAACACCCGTGCATCGGGTTCTGATGACGCCCTCAAGCTTACACCTCCGACAATTATGTCGCTTGAACAGTGCCTTGAATTCATTGCTGATGATGAGCTTGTTGAGGTTACTCCCGAAAATATCCGTATGCGTAAGCGTATTCTTTCAAAAGAACAGCGTATGAAACAGGCATTCCGTAAGAAATAATTAAAATAATGAGTTATGTAATTCTTGACCTTGAATGGAACGGTTCATACAGCAAGGTTCTGCACAAATTTGTCAATGAAATAATTGAAATCGGTGCGGTTAAGCTTGATGATGAACTGAATGTATGTGACACCTTTACAATGCTTGTTGCTCCGAAAATCGGCAAAAAGCTATGCAGTAAGGTTAAACAGCTTACTAAAATAACAAATGAAGAGTTGAAGGACGAGGGCGTCAGCTTTATCAAAGCAATCAGCATGTTCTCGGATTTTCTGGGTGACGGTGTGCTTATGACATGGAGCGACTCCGACCTTCATGCTCTTATCGAAAACTACAGCTACTACACGGGCAGAACCAGACTTCCGTTTCTCTCACGCTATTGCAATCTGCAAAGCTATTGTGAAGATTGTCTTGATTTGCATGATTCATCCTGTCAGCTGGGACTCGGCGCCTGTGCCGAAATGGCAGGTGTTGATTTTTCGGAAGATGATCAGCACAGGGCTCTTGCCGATGTGTACCTGACATTGGAATGTATGAAGGCTTTTTACGGTAAGTATCCGTTAAAGCCGTACATTAAGGATGCTGTTTGTGACGAATTCTATGACAGACTGCTGTTCAAAAATCATTTTGTCACAGATATCAACAGTCCCGATGTTGACAAAAGCGTTATGTTTTTCGATTGTGAAGATTGCGGAAAACCGCTTGTTCAGCTTTCAAAGTGGCGACTTCACAACAAAAGCTTTACCGCCGAATTTTCATGCAAATATTGCAGAAAGAAGTTCAACGGCAGAGTATCCTTCAAAAAGAAGTTTGACGAAGTTTCGGTAAAGAAAAAGCTTAACGAAAAGGTTGAAAAGAAGCCCGAAACAAAAGAACATGTCAACACCGTTTCGGCAAACTGAGTGCCTTTTGTATATGGAGTTATTTCTATGATTATAAAATTCTTTGATAAACTTCATTATAAACTTTCTTTATCCGAAGAACACATAAATGATATAATTAAAAGTAATTCTAAGTATGGTGCTGACATTAAGAGAGAGGATTACTCCTATGATGTAAAATTTACGGATAAGGGCTTTAAAATGAAGTTTGTACCGGCTAAAAATTACGGTGGGATTTATAGCCTGAGTCCGATTTTTTTAGGTAAGATAGAGGAAGATTGTGGATATTCTGATTTAACAATCAGAATGATTCCAAGTCCGATGATTGTTGTTGCTTTCATAATCTTTTCACTTCTCTTCTTTATCGGTTGTAATCTTATTTTGACAGGAACGCTTAATCCTCGTTTTAAAGGTGTAGGCTTTGTGATTATATTCTTTTGTGTGTTCATACAACTTACTAATAGGTTCTTCAATAATATGAAGAGTATTGTTGACGGATTATTTAGTAAATATCAGATTAAGGATAACTGATATTTAAAATTGTTATTATCTTAAACATTATATAGGGCAGAGCGTTTTGTTCTGCCCTTTTTTCATGAATACAGATGATTGTGTCGTACTCCTAACAACGCACACCGAATTTTCACATACTATTTTCTTGCTTTCAACATTAATTCAGCCGTATTTCATATACTTTTCACTTTGGGGCTTTATTATATCTACAACATCAAAAAACAACACCGACATTCGATGAAGTCTTTTGAAAATATAAATTTTAATCGGAGGTACAGTTATGAACGATAACTTTGAAAACAATAAAAACGGTTATGACGGTTATTCGTCAGATAATAATACTGCTGACAACAGCTATCAGGATATTCATTCATCATCAGATTCACAGTCTGCATCAACTGCAGAAAATACAGAAAGTTCTTATGAATGGAACACAAATTCAACATCAAGTGTAAATTCGGGTGAGTATCGCCATTCGTATATAAACGGTAACAACGAGAATGCGTCACACAACCCTAACCGTTATGAAAATGCTTATTCTTCAAACACAGCATCGGGTACATCTTCACAGAACTACTCATCGGATTCATACGGTTCACAGTATTCTTCAAACCCATATTCTTCACAGCAGACTAACAACTATTCATACGGCAATCCGTCACAGAATCCATACGGCTCACAGTCGGGTTCACCGTATGCAAATCAACAGTATTCCGCACCAAAGGCTAAGAAAGTAAAAGTTAAAAAGCCTAAAAAGCCGAAGAAACCCGCATCAAAGGGTTTTGTAGCTGCAATGCTTGCAGCCGCAATCATTCTCGGCGGCGGTGCAGGATTTGGTGGCAGTATGCTTGCATCATCACTTAACAGCAACTCATCTTCAAATGTAAACATTAAGCAGGCATCCGCAAAAAGCACATCAACCACAAGCAATGCCGCTCTCAGCGGAACAACTTCCGAAATTGTTAAGAAAACAGCCGACAGCGTAGTTGAAATCGCTACCGAAAGCGTTGTAACAGGCGGATTTGCTCAGCAGTATGTTCAGAAGGGTGCAGGTTCAGGTGTTATCATTTCCGAGGACGGTTACATCATCACGAACCACCATGTAATCGAAGGTGCGGAGAATATCACGGTAACACTCCGTGACGGTGCAACTTCATACAAGGCTAAGATAATCGGCAGTGATGAGGACAACGATATCGCACTTCTTAAAGTAGATGCAACAGGTCTTTCAGCCGCAACAATGGGCAACAGCTCAAATCTTGCAGTAGGCGACTATGTTGTTGCAATCGGTAATCCGCTCGGACAGCTCGGCGGTACAGTAACAGACGGTATTATCAGCGCACTTGCCCGTCAGGTAACGGTTGAGGGCAAGAGTATGACGCTTCTCCAGCACAACGCTCAGATCAGCCCCGGTAACTCAGGCGGCGGACTCTTTAACTCAAACGGTGAGCTTATCGGTATTGTAAACGCAAAGGACAGTGCAACAGAGGTTGAAGGTATTGCATTTGCTATTCCGATTAACAATGTTCTTGATATAATTGACGATCTCAAAACATACGGTTATGTAAAGGGCAAGGTTGACCTCGGTATGGAGCTTACAGATATCACATCCGACGATTCCGCATTCTACTACGGACTCAGCAACACAGGCTGTTATGTTCTTTCGGTAACAAGCGGTTCTAATGCAGAAAAAGCAGGATTTATGAGAGGCGATATGATTACCGCAGTAAACGGTACAAGTGTTTCTTCAAAATCAGACATTCAAACAGCTCTCAAGGATTCAAAGGTTGGAGATACAGTAACTTTTACCGTTACAAGAAGCGGTAAGACCGCAAATCTCAAGCTCACTCTCGCAGAATATTCACCGAGCGGCAGTTCTTCAACAGGCAATTCAAACAAACAGAATAAGTCGTCACAATCACAGAGCAAAAGCTCAGATAACGGTGACAGCGACTCAATCTGGAACTATATGTTCGGTCAATAACAGTCAACAAGCTTTTTAGCTTTTTATATAAATATTCATACAGCCAAGGCTGTAGACAAAAACTCTCTCTTAACGAACAAAGCTCCGTAACCGCACGGAGCTTTGTTCATTTTTACTTAATATTCAATAAAAGAAAAAAGAACCGTGCCATAAAAGCACGGTTCTTCTGTTTGTTTAAAAATCTTATTTATTTTCTTCCATATATTTAAGCTGTTTGTAAATCATATTGGCACACATATACACATTACCGCCGCCCATTGTGAGAATGAGGTCGCCCTCTTTTGCATTCTTGCAAACATAGTCGGTAATTTCTTCAAAAGTGTCAAGACATACAGAACCCGGAACTTTTGCACCGAGGTCAGTAGAATAGATGTTATATGTGTTTGTTTCACGAACAGGGAGAATAGCCGAAATAATTGCCTGATCCGGAATTTTGAGAGCCTCCGCAAAATCGTCAAGGAGCATGGCTGTTCTTGAAAATGTATGCGGCTGGAATATTGCCCAAACCTTGTTAAAGCCCATTTTCATTGCGGCATTGAGCGTTGCAGTAAGCTCTGTGGGGTGATGAGCAAAGTCATCGGCAACAGTAATTCCGTCAGGTGTGCCGAGAATTTCAAATCTTCTGTGAACACCGCCGAACTTGTGAAGATTCTCGGAAATTTCCTTCGGAGTAGCGCCAAGATAATGTGCAGTAGCCGCAGCGGCAAGTGCATTATAAATGTTGTGCTTTCCGGGAACGATAAGCTTAATCTGTGTGAGCTTCTCCCCCTTGAAGTAAAGGTCAAACTGTTCGTGAACACCCTTGTCTGCGCTGATGTTTTCAGCTCTGTAATCGCAGTTTTCGCCAAAACCGTAGGTGATTTTCTCAATCTCAACATCCTTTACGGCATCAAGAGTGTTTTCATCGTCACCGTTGATAACAAGCAAGCCTGTTGTCTGATGAGCAAATTTGTTGAATGACTTCTTAATGTTGTCAAGATTCTTGAAGTAGTCAAGATGATCTGCGTCAATATTAAGAATAATCGAAATAAACGGATTGAGCTGTAAGAATGTGTCAACATACTCACAAGCCTCACAAACGATTACATCGCTGTGACCGACATAGCTGTTTCCGCCGATAAACGGAAGTTTTCCTCCGATAATAGCTGACGGATCAAAACCGCTGCCGATAAGCACCTGTGAAAGCATAGCTGTTGTAGTTGTTTTGCCGTGTGTACCCGAAACCGCAATACTTCTTCTGTATCTTCTTGTAACAATACCGAGCATTACGCTTCTTTCAATGCACGGAATACCGAGTTCCTTTGCCGCCTGTCTTTCGGGGTTAGTTTCCTTAATAGCCGCTGAGTAAACAACAAGCTCTGCACCCTTGATATTTTCTGCGGCGTGTCCCATAAATACGGGAATGCCGTAACCCTTAATTCTGTCAAGAGTTTCACCCTCGTTCATATCCGAACCCGAAAGCTCATAGCCCTCGTGGTGAAGAATCTCAGCCAGCGGACACATTCCGCTGCCGCCTATACCGATAAAATGTATTCTTTTTATGTTATCCATAAGACTGTCGTAATTCACAATAGTCCACTCCATTCCTGATAAGTATATTTGTCTGTCAGAAAAATCATTCCGCTTTGCCTGTATTTAAGTTGGAACACAAGTTGATTTGCATTCAAAGAGCAATGCCGTGACAGAACTGCAACACTCATATTATAAGACGAATGGACAAAAAAATAAATACCTAATTTAATATTTGTGCAATTTTTGTGTATTGTACGGATACTGTGTTTTAATTGTTGCCAAATTGTAGAGTAAATGCTAAAATAAAGGGGAATAGGATTATAACTAAAAATACACAAAATGGCAGAGTGATAAAATGACTTTAAAAAAGAACGATATTGTAAACCTTACAATAACTTCGGCAACTGCCGAGGGCAGCGGAGTCGGAAGAACAGATGACGGCATTGCCGTTTTTGTACAGGGTTCTGCAATCGGTGACGAACTCAAGGTGCGTATATTAAAAGTTAAGAAAACCTACGCTTTCGGCAAAATCGAAGAAATTCTCGTTCCGTCCAAGGCGAGAATTACTCCCGACTGCGAAAACTTTATGAAGTGCGGCGGTTGCACATGGCGACATATTTCTTATGAAGAAGAATGCAAAATAAAACAGCAAAGAGTTGAGGATGCCGTAACACGCATCGGCGGTCTTAATAATGTTGTTTTCAAGCCGATAATTTCGTCCGATAATATCACAAGATACCGCAATAAGGCACAGTATCCTGTCGGTCTTGATCGTGACGGAAATGTTGTGACGGGTTTTTATTCATTCCACAGCCACCGCATAATCAATTGCACCGACTGTATTTTACAGCCCGAAATTTTTGCAAGGGTAATTGAAATTACAAAAGATTTTATCGCAAAAACTAACACGGAAATTTATGACGAAACAACAGGCAAGGGCAGACTTCGCCACATTTATATCAGAATTGGTGAGGTTTCGGGCGAGCTTATGGTGTGCTATGTTGTCAACGCAAACGGTCTTAAACAGGAAGACTTACTCGTGAAAATGCTCAAATCCGAACTTCCGCAGTTAAAAAGTGTGATTATTAATTCTAACAGAGAAAAAACCAATGTTGTTCTCGGCAGAAAAAACAGAACAATCTTTGGAAGTGACCATATTACCGACACACTTTGCGGATTGCAGTTTAAGATTTCACCGTTTTCGTTCTGGCAGATCAACAGAAAACAGGCTGAAAAGCTTTACGGCAAAGCCAAAGAATATGCAAATCTTAAATCTGACGAAATTCTGCTTGATTTATACTGCGGAACGGGTACAATAGGTCTTACAATGGCTGATTCCTGTAAACAGCTTATTGGTGCGGAGATTGTTGAAGATGCCGTGAAAGATGCGAATGAAAATGCAAAAGCAAACGGCATTGAAAATGCACGATTCATCTGCGGAGATGCCTCAGATGCCGCATTTCAGCTTGAAAAAGAGGGTTTAAAACCCGACTGCGTAATTCTTGATCCACCGAGAAAAGGCTGCGGTGAAGAGCTTGTAAAGACAATTTCAAGAATGTCGCCGAGCCGTGTAGTCTATGTATCCTGTGACCCCGCAACTCTCGCAAGAGATTTTAAATTCTTCACAGAAAACGGCTACACCCCCAAAGAAATCACCCCCTGCGATATGTTCTCCGGAACCTCCCATGTGGAGAGCGTGGCATTGATTGAAAGAAATTAACAAAATAATATAGAAAAGGAATTAAAATGCAAAATACACTTAAAATAAAACGAACAAAAACAGCTTTGGCATTTAATCTTGCGATTATCGCTTGTGAGATTGCCGCAATAATTATCGTGTTTTTCAAAATAGGCTGCTATCCGCTTGTATATTACACTGAGGACAGCAACCTGTTTGCACTTGTTGCCTGTGCGGTTATGGCAGGCTTTCAGGTGCGATATCTCAAAAGCGGAAAAGAAATTCCGCACTCGGTTCAAATGTTCAAATATATGGCGGCGGCTGTGCTTTCGGTAACATTTATCGTAGTTCTTGCTGTACTTTCCCCGATGCGTGGAGAGGGCATAAACGGTTGGTTCTATATGCTTTTTAATAAAGATTCCACATTCTTACATACACTTTGCCCGATTTTGACCATACTGTCATTTGTGCTTTTTGAAAAAGAACCTCACCTTAACACAAAATCAGCTTTCACGGCTACAATCCCTACATTAATATATGCGATTGTGCTTATTATACTTAACATAGTTGGTGCAGTTGACGGTCCATACCCGTTTTTGCGTGTGATGAATCAACCGTTGTATATGTCATTTGTTTGGTTCATCGTTATAGTAGGCGGTGCATTTTTCCTTGCACTCTTACTTCAAAAACTTAATTCAACAGGAAGAAAAAGAAAATAATAGATAATAAGACAGTAAACAGATGAAAATTTCAGATTGGAGTGATTTTTATGAAATACCATAAGTTGGTTGAAAATGCTAAAAAGCCAAACGGCTTTTGGGGCAAAATGATGATTAAGGCTATGAATAAAGGACATTCAAGCCTCACATCATGGGGACTTGAACATATGAATATTGAACGCACCGCAACTGTACTTGACATAGGTTGCGGCGGTGGAAAAACCGTTGACCGACTTTGCTCAATTGTTGCCAACGGCAAGGTTTACGGAATCGACTATTCCGAACTCTCGGTAAAATCCTCCGAAAAACTCAATTCAAAAAATATACTCTGCAACAAAGCGAAAATTCTTCAGGCATCAGTATCCGATATGCCTTTTGATGACAATACATTTGACAATATCACGGCAGTTGAAACTTACTACTTCTGGCCTGATAAGGAAAATGATGTAAAAGAAGTTTTCCGTGTTCTCAAACAGGGCGGAACGGTTATGCTGCTTTTTGAAATGCTCAGAACAGACGATGATCCGTTCAAGTGGGAAAAGGTTGAAAATATGCTGAATATCAAGTCGGTAACTCCGCAGGAAATCAGATCCGTACTTGAATCGGCAGGCTTTGAAAACATAAACACATACACTAAGGAAGGTACAACATGGCTTTGTGCCACAGCACAAAAACCGAAGGATGATGAAAACTAATGAAGGCTTTGATTACAGGTGCAAGTTCGGGCATAGGTAAAGAAATCGCCCGATATCTTGCAGAACTCGGTTATGACCTTATTCTTGTATCACGCTCAACCGATAAGCTTAACAAGCTGAAAGAGGAACTTTCAAATGTGAATGTCAGGGTAATTACGCTTGATTTTTCAAGAGAAAGTGACAGCCTGGATTTGTATGAGCATATTAAGAATGAAAATGAACAGATTGATTTTCTTGTCAACAACGCAGGCTTTGGAGCATACGGAAAATTTTTGGATGTTCCGCTTGAAAGAGAGCTTGAACTCATTCACACAAATGTTTCAACGGTTCACATTCTCACAAAGCTTTTTCTTAAAGATATGGCGGAGAGAAACAGCGGATATATTCTCAATGTAGGTTCTGCCGCAGGATTTCTTGCAGGACCGACATTTGCAAGCTACTATGCGTCAAAGAATTATGTTGTCCGTCTTACTCAGGCAATTCATGAGGAAATGCGTAGGGATAATAAAAATGTCAAGGTTTCCGTACTTTGCCCGGGTCCCGTAAAAACCAACTTCAATAATGTTGCGGATGTTAAATTCTGCATAAGAGGACTTGACCCGAAGTTTGTTGCAAGGTATGCCGTCGACATGACCATGAAGGGCAAAATGATTATCACACCCGGCTTTGAAATGAAAGCGGTGTCGTTTTTCAGACATTTTGCACCCGAAAAACTTCTCACAAGAATTTCTTATAATGTGCAGATGAAGAAAAACGGTATAAAATAATTATCATTAGAAATAGGGGAGGTGACGCATTGAGGGTAAAATTCGTTGACAAGGCGATAAAACTTTACAAAAGAATAACAGGCAGATTTGAACCGATAACAAGCAAATGCGTTCACGATAATATTTTTGCAATTGCCGGACAGTCGGCATTCTTCATCATATTATCGGTTGTGCCGCTCTCAATGTTCTTTGTGTCACTTTTGCAGAACCTGCATATTCCGATTGATTTTGTTTATCACGGACTCAGCAGTGTGTTTTCGTCAAAAATTGCCGATGACCTAACATACTTTCTGACCTCTGCCTATGAAAGTGCTGTGGGAATTTCTCTTGTAACGCTTGTAGTCACTTTGTGGTCGGCGGCACAGGGAATCCACGCAATCACAAACGGTCTTAACAGAATTTATGACGCTTACGAAAACAGAAACTGGTTCTTTTTAAGAATAAGGGCGATGTTCTACACAATTGCATTGTTTGTAATTTTGCTTGCGTCACTTGTACTTATTGTCCTCGGTTCAACAATTAACGATTTTCTTTCACCGCATCTAAAATCATTGCCAGACATAATTGGAATAATCTATCATCTCAGATATATACTTATCTTTATGTTTCTCACGGTATTGTTTGCGCTGATTTACAGGAACTTTCCGAACATCTCACGCAGCGAGCATAAGGAATACGGCTTTAAGTCACAGTTGCCCGGTGCGTTTCTCTGCACGGTTTCGTGGTATGTGCTTTCGTTCGGTATTTCGGTTTATGTGTCGGATTTCAACGGATTCTCCGTGTACGGAGGTCTTACAAGAATTGCCGTTATTATGATCTGGTTTTACTTTCTTATGGTTTGTCTTATGGTTTGTGCGGAAATCAATTATGTCTATCATGACATGATAAAAGCGTTTACCGTTGCAAAATTTAAAAGAAAGGTAAAAACCAAAGGTTCAGAGCTTAATCAAATAAGAAAAGAAAGAAAAAATAATAAGTCAAATAAAAGTAAATAAATCAAAATAAAACACTTCCGTTCGGTGATACTACCAATGGAGGTGTTTTTTGTGAAAAGAAAATTTTCTAAAAAGGTGATTTCAATATTGCTCGTATTTGCAATGCTAATCGGCGGAGCGTGTCTTTCATGCACAAGTGCAGCGGCGTTTAATCTTGACTATATCAGCGAGGACGGAATGAAGCTCGGTTACAGTATAATCAAGGGCTATTCCAAAATGTCGATGAAAAAAGGTCAGTACAAGGACGGGAAAATTGCCGTTTACTGCGGACTTGATGTGAATAATCTATATGTTATGGGTTCGCTTGGTTGGTTCTATATGACAAACGGTGTTGATCTCGACCGTGCAATGAAGGATAACGATTACGCAATGGAGATGATTGCAAAGCTTGACTCACACCTTCAAGGTGCAGGCATAACAAATGACAGGGCAAAAGAAAAGAAAGCCGAGATTTTAAAGGATGCAAAGTATGTTTATCAATGCTTGGACACATTGGGACTTTACATTGTTGATGTTGACAAAAACAGAGCCGATGAACTCATGAACGACAGCGGTATTGATTTTGTACTTGACGGCGGTTGCGTTCCCAAAAATATGAAAGACCTCAACATTGACGGAAAAACAGATGAAAAGGACGCTGAGCTTATTCAGAAGTATCTTATCAAAGACCTCACCTTTGACGATTATGACGAAAATCAGTATGCTCTTTTTGTTTGTGATATCAACGGTGATAAAACCCCCGATATCCGTGATGCGACAGAAATCCTAAAAAAGTGACAATTGTCATAATTTGTGCAAAGTGAATATGATTTCAACTGCGACAGCTGTAATTTTAGCTGTCGCTTTTGATTTGTGACAGCAATGTGAAACTTTGAATAATTATTTGTAATTTCTCTTGACATTCAAAATGAAGGTGCTATAATTACTGATACAAATTGTTTTGTATCGAACTATTCTATATAGAACAATATCTCATAAGTGTGATTTCGGAGGTGAAATAATGTGTGATGACAAAAGCGTAAAAAGCTGTAAATGCAACAAACGCTTTAATGATTCAATCGGTCATGAAATCAAGGTGCTTAATCAGGTTTTGCAGAGAAAGTTAATCTATTCCGCCAAGGATAAGGGTGTGGATAAGCTGACTCTTATGCACGGCTGGATTATTGCATATCTCTATGATCATCGTGATGAAGATGTTTATCAAAAAGATATTGAAAACGCATTTTCAATTGCCCGTTCAACCGTTACAAGTATTCTTAAACTTATGGAAAAGAAAAATTACATAACGAGGGAGAGCGTTGAAAGTGACGCAAGGCTCAAAAAACTTGTCTTGACCGAAACAGGTATTGAACTTCATTACAAAATCGAAAATATGATAACCAAAAACGAAATTTTGCTTAACAGTCTGCTGACAAAAGAAGAGAAGAAACAATTTCTTTTTCTTGTAAATAAAATTCTCAGCGGACTTGAAAATGCAAATTAAAACGGAAGGAGATAAGTATGATAAAAACTTTGGCAAAAAATATCAAAGGTTTCGTCAAAGAATCCGTTCTGACTCCGTTCTTTATGATACTTGAAGTAGTTGTTGAAACAATTATTCCGTTTCTAATGTCATCAATGATTGATGACGGTATCAACAAGGGCGATATGCAGCACATACTCATAACGGGCGGTTATATGGGCGCACTTGCACTCACGGGCTTGTTTGCTGGTATGATGGGCGGTATCTACGGTGCAAAAGCTTCGGCAGGCTTTGCAAGAAACCTCAGACGCTCAATGTTTGCAAATATCCAGTCATTCTCGTTTGCCAACATTGACCGTTACTCAACCGCAGGACTTGTTACCCGTATGACAACGGATGTAACAAATCTTCAGAATGCATATCAGATGCTTTTGAGAATGTGTTTCAGAGCGCCTGTATCGCTCATCTGTGCAATGGCAATGACATTTATCATCAATGCAAGGCTTGCCTGTATTTATCTCATTGCAACAATTTTGCTTTCAATTGTTCTTGTCTTTATTATGAAGGCGACATACAAGTATTTCAGTCAGGTTTTTGAAAAGTACGATGAACTCAACGCAAGCGTTCAGGAAAATGTAACTTCAATCAGAGTTGTAAAGGCTTTTGTCCGTGAAAAACATGAGGTCGGCAAGTTCCGCAAGGCAGCCGACAATGTTTACAGACTCTTTGTTAAGGCTGAAAATGCAATGGTAAAAGTATCACCGATTATGATGGTTACTTCATATGCATCAATCATTCTTGTAAGCTGGTTTGGTGCAAATATGATTGTGAGCAATGAGCTTACAACAGGTGAACTTACAAGTATGCTCACATATTGTATGAACATTCTTATGAATCTTCTTATGGTGGCAATGGTGTTTGTAATGCTCACAATGAGCCTTGCAAGCGGTAAGCGTGTTGCAGGTGTGCTTAATGAAAAATCAACGCTTGCAAATCCCGAAAACCCTGTTTACGAGGTTAAGGACGGAAGCATTGAGTTTGACAATGTTTCATTCTCATACAACACAAAAGCCGAAAAACCGATTCTCAACGATATCAACCTAAAAATCAAATCAGGCGAAACAATCGGTATTATCGGCGGTACGGGTTCTTCAAAAACAAGCCTTGTAAACCTTATTGCAAGACTTTATGATGTAACCGAAGGTTCTGTTAAGGTCGGTGGAAAAGATGTTCGTGACTATGATATCGAAACTCTGCGTGACAAGGTTTCGGTTGTGCTCCAGTCGAATGTTCTTTTCAGCGGTACAATCCTTGACAACCTCAGATGGGGCAACGAAAATGCTACAGAGGAAGAATGCATCAATGCTTGCAAGCTGGCGTGTGCAGATGCGTTTATCGAAAGCTTCCCCGATAAGTACAACACAAAAATCGAACAGGGCGGTACTAATGTTTCGGGCGGTCAGAAACAGCGTCTTTGCATCGCAAGAGCTTTGTTGAAAAATCCGAAAATTCTTATTCTTGATGATTCGACAAGTGCAGTTGATACCGCAACAGATGCAAGTATCCGCAAGGCATTCAGCGAGAATATCCCCGATACTACAAAGCTGATTATTTCACAGCGTGTATCAAGCGTTTCACACGCAGACAAGATTATTGTAATGGATGACGGTGAGATAAGCGCAGTGGGTACTCACGAAGAACTTATCAAAAACAGTCCGATTTACAATGAAATTTATGTTGCTCAGACAAGCGGCAACGGCGATTTTGATGCGAAAGGAGAGCTGTAATTATGCCGGGACCAATGGGAAGAAGAAACCGAGGACCTGCACAAAAGGTTGAAAATTCAGGTCAGGTTCTTAAAAGACTATTCGGTATTATCTTCAAAAAATATAAATTTCAGATGATTATTGTTTTCGTCTGCATCCTCATCAGCGTACTTGCAAATGTTCAGGGTTCATTGTTTATTCAGAATCTTATTGACGATTACATCACTCCGATGATTCAGAGCGGCAGCCGTGACTTCGGACCGATGCTCGGAGCAATTTTAAGAGTTGCAATTTTCTATGCAATCGGTGCGGCGTCAGCGTTTATCTACGCCAAAATTATGGTTTATGTAACACAGGGTACAATGCGTGATTTGCGTTGTCAGATATTTGAACATATGGAAAGCCTTCCGATAAAATACTTTGACACACACCCTCATGGCGATATCATGAGTGTTTACACAAACGATATTGACACCCTCCGTCAGATGATCAGCCAGAGTATTCCTCAGCTTTTCAACAGCGGAATTACAATCATAGCCGTTCTTGTCAGTATGTTTACACTCAGTATTCCTCTTACAATTCTTACACTTGTAATGGTTGGTGTAATGCTTTTTGTAACAAAACAGCTTGCGTCACGAAGCGGAAGGTTTTTTGCAAAACAGCAGGCAGACCTCGGTGCAACTAACGGTTACATTGAGGAAATGATGAACGGTCAGAAGGTTGTAAAAGTATTTAACCATGAAAAAAAGAGCATTGAAGAATTCAATGAGCTTAATGACAGGCTTTTCAACAGTTCATACAACGCAAACAAGTTTGCTAATATCCTTATGCCGATTAACGCACAGATCGGTAACGTCAGCTATGTACTTTGTGCAATAGTAGGTTGTATCTTTGCTCTCAACAACTTTCTCGGATTTACAATCGGTAAACTCGTAAGCTTCCTCACATTTAACAAGAGCTTTACCCAGCCTATCAATCAGGTCAGCCAGCAGTTTAACTCAATTGTTATGGCGCTTGCAGGTGCAGACCGTATCTTTAAACTTCTTGACGAAGAGCCTGAGGTTGATGACGGATATGTAACACTTGTTAATGTACGCAAAGAGGGCGACAGGCTTGTTGAAACTGAGGAAAAAACAGGTATGTGGGCTTGGAAGCATACTCACAGCACAACAGGCAAAACAGAGTATCGTGAACTCAAGGGTGCGCTTGTTATGGACGATGTTGACTTCGGTTATACAGATGATAAAATCGTTCTTCATAATATTGATTTGTACGCAGAACCCGGTCAGAAGATTGCGTTTGTCGGTTCAACAGGTGCAGGCAAAACAACAATCACAAACCTTATTAACCGATTCTATGATATTCAGGACGGTAAAATCCGTTATGACGGAATCAATATCAACAAAATCAAAAAAGGCGACCTTCGCCGTTCACTCGGTATAGTTTTACAGGATACACACCTGTTCACGGATACCGTAATGGAAAATATCCGTTACGGCAGACTTGATGCAACAGACGAAGAGGTTATCGCAGCGGCAAAGCTTGCCAATGCAGACAGCTTTATCAGAAAACTTCCTGACGGCTACAACACCCTGCTCAAAGGTGACGGCGGCAATCTCAGTCAGGGACAGCGCCAGATGCTTGCGATTGCAAGAGCCGCTGTTGCAGATCCGCCCGCACTTATCCTTGATGAGGCTACAAGTTCAATTGATACCCGTACCGAAAAGATGGTTCAGGACAGCATGGATAAGCTTATGCACGGCAGAACAACCTTTGTTATTGCCCACAGACTTTCAACAATCAAGAATTCAGACTGTATTATGGTTCTTGAAAAGGGCAGAATCATCGAGCGTGGTTCACACGAACGGCTTCTTGAACAAAAGGGCAGATACTATCAGCTTTATACAGGCAAAACCGCATAATGATAATCAAAAGGGGAGAGTCGCAAAGGCTCTCCTTTTTCTGTTCTTGAAATATTGACTTGTTTATTGTACAATAAGACTCGGAATTGTGAGGTGTTAAAAATTAAAATTAATTCAAAATTAATATTAAAGCTTACTGCATTGTTTGCGGTAATCTGTCTTGCACTTTGTTCGTGTTCAATCAATATCAATGTGAACGGTTCCGATTCGGAAAGCAAAACAACTGTTTCAGAAATCGGAACATTATCGGTTCATTACCTTGATGTCGGACAGGGTGACAGCATATTTATTGAACTGCCGAATCAAAAGTGTATGCTGATTGATGCAGGCGAAAATATGTACGGCAAAAGTATTACCGAATATATCAATAATCTTGGATACACAAATATTGATTATCTCGTTGCAACTCACCCTCACGCAGACCATATCGGTTCAATGGCTTATGTTGTAAAGCATAATAATATCGGCGAAATATATATGCCTAAGGTTACAACCACAACCAAGACCTATGAGAATCTGCTCAAGGCAATAGCTGACAAGGGACTTAAAGTCAAGTCAGCCAAAGCAGGTATGAATATTATTGATGACAACGATTTCAGCATAAATATTCTTGCTCCCGTAACAATTGACGAGGATAATCTGAACAATTGCTCTGTAATTCTAAAAATAACTTATAAAAACGACAGCTTTCTGTTTCTCGGAGATGCCGAAAAGAAAGAGCTTGAAACCGTTACGGCAGATATGAGTGCAGAAGTTCTGAAAGTAGGTCATCACGGAAGCAGAACATCAACAACAAAAGCGTTGCTTGAAAAGGTAAATCCAAAATATGCGGTTATTTCACTCGGCAAGGATAACAGCTACGGACATCCGCACAAAAGCACATTAAAGCTGCTTGATGAATTAGGAGTTGAAACATACAGAACCGATGAAAACGGAACAGTTGTCATTTCAACCGAGGGTTCAGGTGTGACAATCAAAACGGGACAAACTTCAATGAAAAGGGATGAATAAGCTTGAAAAAATTTATTGTTGACAGAATAGAAGGCGACAAGGCTGTTCTCGAGTGTGAAAACGGCGATATGGTGAATCTTGAACTTAAAGCCCTGCCGAAAAATATTAAAGAAGGCGATGTAATCAACTTTCAGGAAAACAGCTATTTTCTGAACAGCGATGAAACAAAAGCCAGAAAAGAAAAAATTAAAAATCTGATGAATTCGCTTTTTGAAGATTAAAAATCATGCAAAAACAAAAATGCTCTGTACCAAATCAAACGGTACAGAGCATTTTTATTTGTAATTGTGTAATCAATGTGTGTTGTCTGCTGTAAGTGACCTTCTGAAAATATGTCTGAAAATGAATCTGACAATCGGGCCTGCAAAAAACAACTGCCAGCAAAGTGCCATAGGGAAGTTGAGTGCGGTAGTTTCAAGCCATACCGAAATAACCTCAACACCCGCATTTTTGAAAATGATTGTAGCCGCAAGGCTCATAAGCGGACACATAAAAATAACCGAAATTGCGGAAATTGCAAGAACAAGGAAGAAAGGATTATCCTTTGCCGGATTAACAATCTTAAAAGCAAGCTTTTTGGCAATGTGACCGATAATGAAAAAGTCAAGAATAAATGCAATCGGTCCCATAAAAGAAAGTTCTTTGAAGGCGGAAAGAAAAACTTCGTTTTTCATTTCGCCGATATTAAGAGCTGTGTTGTAGCAAATCATGGCATAAACCATAAAGAACACCATGATAATCGTAAAAATAACTTCCTGAAATTTAGTTTTTGGCATAAAAAATCTCCTTTATAAAAATGATAACTTAGTAAACATATAAGTGTTGTTCGTTATCATTTCCTTAAGGAGAAATGTGCGTTTCCAATTAAACCATTATATACTTCAGAAAGTATACTATAATTTTTTTATTTTGTCAACTTCAAAAAAAATTTCATTGCAATTACTCTGTTTAATACATTTTGTGACACTTTTATTACAATTCAGGTTCATTTCTCGGTGGATTTTTACTTTGAAATTTGATATAATATGTATGATTGTGATGAAAATTACGCTTAAAGCTTGCGGTTCTGTTCAGAAAGGGTATTTTTACTATGGGTGCATCAATTTATATTGCGGATGATGAAAAGAACATTCGTGACCTTATTACAAGGTTTCTTGAGTGTGACGGTTACAGCGTTACCGCATTTGAAACCGGTGACGAGCTTATGGAGGAATTCCTTAAAAACCCGTGTGAACTTGTAATTCTTGATATAATGATGCCGGGAACAGACGGCTTGACAATATGCCGTCAGCTCAGAACGATAACGGATGTTCCTATAATTATGCTGACCGCAAAAGATTCCGAATATGACTATGTAAGGGGAATAACCCTCGGGGGCGATGATTACCTGACAAAGCCGTTCAGACTTACAACCCTTTTAATGAGAGTAAAATCCCTTTTAAGAAGAATGGATATGAACACCAAAAAGGTGACAGGTCAGGAGCTTTCGGATATTAAAATCGGAAATCTTAGATTTTCAGCGCAGGAAAACTGCCTTTATTGCAAAGGCAAGCCTGTTTCTTTGAGCAAAACAGAACTTAAAATGCTTACATATATGTTAAAAGAACCGAAAAAGGCATTTTCAAGAGAAGAAATTCTTGAGGGTGTGTGGGGATTCGATACCGAAGTTGAAACCCGTGTAACAGATGAAACCTTGCGAAGAATACGCAGAAAGTTAAGCCTTGCAGGCAGTAATGTCAGCATAGGCACGATATGGGGCTTTGGTTACAGAATAAGCATTGCGGAGGATAAAAAGTGAAACACATAAAATTCCGTATTTTGATTATTGTATGGTCGTCAATGATTTTACTTTTTTTCGCATTTGCAGGAATTTTAAATATAGTTTTGCCGTCCCACTTCGTAAGTGAGGCAGAGAACGCTCTTGAATACGAAATGGATTATCAGCATTATATTTCTAACAGCAACGATGAGAGCGAAGATGATTCTTCGGATTATTATGAAGAAGATTCCAATGAAGAATCAACTCTTCAAAAAAAGTTTGAAAGCGGTTATCAGGATTCGTATTTCACCTCGGATATTTACTATATTAATGTAACAGACGCTCTTAATGACAAAAACACCCTCGAGGGCAACAGCCTTGTCGGCTCAAATTCAACTTCATTAAAAAGCACATACGAACTCACCGAATGGGTTAAGAATCACGATATATCCGAAGAACAAATATATACACTTCAAACAGATAACGGCTATTATGTGTTTACAGTTTATGAAGAACCGCAGAATTATGATTATTGGGACGACTCAGAATCCGATGAAAACGATTCGCCTGTGTATTTAATGTACATAAATATCGACCATATCGTAAAATATACCCGTTCGCTTAACTGGCTTATTTCAGCAATTTTTCTTTGCGCAATTGTTGTGATGAGCATAATCGGTTACAGACTCGGCGTTAAAATTGAGGAATCACAGAAAACTCAGCGTAGATTTTTTCAGAATTCTTCTCATGAACTCAAAACCCCTCTTATGGCAATTCAAGGCTATGCCGAGGGCATTGAAATGGATGTTGTAGATCCGCAAAATGCCGCAGGCATAATTATGCAGGAAACCGAGAGAATGACAGGTCTTGTTGAGGAAATTCTTTCAATTTCAAAAATTGATTCACGACATTTTAAGCTTGACCTTGTAAAGCTTGACATAAAAGAGGTTCTTTACGATTGTTTTCGGTCACTTGATGCTGTTCAGCAGATGAACGGCATAAGCATTGTGCCTGAATTTCCCGATGAAGAAATCTATGTAAAATGTGATGAAGATCAAATGGCAAGGGCATTCCGAAACATCATAATAAACGGTCTGAAATATTCAAAAAAGAAAATTACTGTTGCCTGCGAAACCAATCAGAAATATGTTTATATCAGATTCAAGGATGACGGTAACGGTATAAACCGTGATGATATTGAACATATCTTTGACAGATTCTACAAAGGCAGTGACGGCGGAACGGGCATCGGTTTGTCGCTTGCAAATGAGATTATACATCTTCACAAGGGCAGCGTAACGGCGTATAACTACCTTGACGGTGCAGTATTTGAAGTGAAACTGCCGATTGTTGAATGATTATTTGTGCAAATTGCTGAAAATACAAATAATCGCTTACTTGTGACATTTTTGTGATGTTTTTGACGAATTTTGTGGTATTATATTAATGCGTTTGCAATATATAATATTTGGTCAACGATTTTATAATTTGATGATTAATATACAAATACATAATGAGGTGCAGCTATGAACAGCAGTGTGCTGGCTTATCTTGAAAACTCAGCCGAATACTTTCCCGAAAAATGTGCGGTAACTGACGAAAAGGTTTCCTATTCATATTCCGAGCTTGTAAAACTCAGCTCATCTGTCGGAACCGCCCTTTCTGAACTTATCACATCGGGAGATGCAGTAGGCATATATATGGAAAAATGTGCCGATGCGGTAGCGGTATTTTTTGCAACCGTGTACGCAGGCGGATTTTATTCTGTTCTCAACACGGAGCTTCCGCAGAACAGACTTCAGACCACAGTTTCCGTACTCAATCCAAAGGTGATTGTAACTTCTGAAAGCTTGCTTGAAACAGCGAAAGAATATTTTCCTGAAAGAAAAATTGTGACCTTTGAAGATTTGGCAAAATCGGAGCCTGATTATGCAAAGCTTGGCGAAATCCGCAGCCATAAAATTGACACAGATCCGCTTTATATCAACTTCACTTCCGGTTCAACGGGCACTCCAAAGGGAATTGTTGTGTGTCACAGAAGTGTAATTGACTTTATTGACCATTTTACCGAAATATTCGGCATTGATAATAACGATGTAATAGCAAATCAAGCACCGTTTGATTTTGATGTGTCCGTCAAGGATATCTATTCGGCTGTTAAAACAGGCGCAACTCTTGTTGTTGTGCCGAGGAGAATGTTCTCCGCTCCTGCCGAACTCATTGACTTCATATGTGACCGCAGGATTACTGTTATGATATGGGCTGTTTCGGCTCTCTGCCTTATCAGCACATTCCATGCGCTTGACTACAGAACTCCCGAAACCGTTAATAAGATTCTTTTCAGCGGTGAGGTTATGCCGCTCAAGGCGCTTAAAAATTTCCGTTCGCATCTTCCAAATGCGAAGTATGTCAACCTTTACGGACCGACTGAAATCACCTGTAACTGTACATATCATATTCTCGACAATGAACGCGACTATGCAGACGGTATTCCGATAGGCAAACCGTTCCCCAATGAAGATGTTATTCTTCTTGATGAGAATAATAACAGAATTTCAGAGGTTGGCAAAGTCGGTGAAATCTGCGTGAGAGGTACTGCTCTTGCACTCGGTTATTACTCAAATCCCGAACAGAATGCAAAGGCTTTTGTTCAAAATCCGCTTAATCCGTACTATCCCGAATTAATTTACAGAACAGGCGACCTTGCCAGATACAACGAAAACGGCGAACTTGTTTTCAGCGGAAGAAAGGATTTTCAGATTAAATATATGGGACATCGCATAGAGCTTGAAGAAATCGAGCGTGAGATGTCGGCTGTTGACGGTGTTGAGCAATGCTGTTGTATTTTTGATGAGAAAAAATCAAGGCTCAAGGGCTTTTTCGTTGGCTCAATTGAAAAGGACGAGCTTGCCGCATCAATGTCAAGAGATTTGCCTGCGTTTATGATTCCGGGCGTTATCCGCAAGGTTGATGAAATGCCGCTAACAAAGAACGGCAAAATTGACCGTAAAAAGCTTGCTGAAATTGCAGGGGGCAGAAGAAAATGAACGAAATTTTAAAGCAGAACAAAACTGCATTCTATGTTTTTGATGTAAAAACTCTCAAAGACAGAGTAGCATATCTCAGAAAAATGCTTCCCGAAGATGTTGCAATTTGCTATGCAATCAAGGCGAACACATTTATTACGGCAGAACTTGAAAATGATGTTGACCGCTTTGAAATTTGCTCACCGGGTGAGGCTGAAATCTGCGATTCACTTGATATTCCCGATAAAATGATGGTGATTTCGGGTGTGTACAAAACTCCCGAAGTTATGGAAAATATGGTTGCAAACGGAAAATGCGACAGAATATTCACCGTAGAGTCACTTACACAGTTTAATCTTTTCAAAGAATTGTCCGAAAAATATAAAAAGAAAATTTCTTTGCTTTTAAGACTTACAAACGGAAGTCAGTTCGGAATTAATTCCGATGAAATCGAAGAAATTATTTCAAAAAGAAACGAATTTGAATATCTCGATATACTCGGTATTCAGTTCTTTTCAGGAACACAGAAAACTTCTCTTAAAAAACTCAAGAGAGAAATTGACAAACTTGACAATCTTCTTATTCTTCTCAAAGAGAAATATGATTATACCGCAGAAGAGCTTGAATACGGCACGGGATTCCCTGCAGCCTATTTCAAGGAAGATACCATAAATGAGGACGAGCTTATCGGCGGATTCGCACAGCTTTTGAATGAGATGACTTCAAAGCCGAAAATCACGCTTGAGCTCGGACGAAGCATTGCCGCAATCTGCGGTAAATACTACACGCATATCGTTGATAAAAAGTGCAACAAAGGGGAGAACTACCTTCTTGTTGACGGCGGAATGAACCATATTGTGTACTACGGTCAGCATATGGCAATGAAACAGCCGTACCTTTCGGTTTGCGGAAAAGAAACCGAGCCGTGTACCGAATCATGGAATATCTGCGGTTCGCTTTGTTCAATGAATGATATAATCGCAAAACAGATTTCTTTGCCTGATATTGAAATCGGTGATGTAATTTGTTTTGAAAACACAGGCGCTTATTGTATGACAGAGGGAATTTCTTTGTTTTTAAGTCGTGATATTCCCTCGGTTTACATAAAAAAGGAGGACGGAACATATCTTTGCGTCCGTGATTCCTTTGAAACATTTAATTTAAACAAACCCAATTACAGAAAGGAAACGAATTAAAATGGATGAACTTATTGAGATTTTAGAGGACATTAAACCGGATGTAGATTACGAAGGTTGCGAAAACCTTATTGACGGTCACTATCTTGACTCTCTTTCAATCATTTCTCTTATTGCTGAGATTGAGGACGCTTTTGATGTGACAGTTCCTGCAGTGGAAGTTGTTCCTGCAAACTTTAATTCAGTAAAGGCAATGTGGAGTATGATTGAAAGACTCCAAGAGGAGGAATAAGATGGATCTTCCATCATTACTGATGGCGGGCAGTCTTGACACGTTGACCTCATATTTTTCGGTAGCGTTTCTTGTCATTTTTCTGCCTGTTTCAGTTGTTGTGTATGCCGTAATTCCGCAAAAAGCAAGAAAGTATTTTCTGCTTATTGCAAGCTTTGCTTTCTTTTGGCTGATAAGCGGTCAGTTGATTGCCTATTTATGCCTGATAATAATGGGCGTCCATTATTTCGGCTTGTGGCTTGACAGGATTCAAACGCAAAAAAGTGCGGCACTAAAGGCTGTGCCTAAGGAGGAGAAAAAGGCTCTTAAAAAGGTATATCTCCACCGCAGTCGCAGAGTTCTGTTGTTTGCCGCCGTACTTATGATAGGCGGTCTGCTTGTAATCAAATACTCACCTTTTTTTACAACAAATGTAAATTCGCTGTTATTGCTTTTGAATATTCCGATTCAGTTTGATATTCCGAGTTATATAATGCCGATTGGTATTTCATTCTTTACTTTGCAGGCTGTATCGTACCTCTTTGATGTTTACAGAGGACTTGTTAAAGCAGATGACAACATATTAAGACTTGCGTTGTTTATGTCTTTCTTTCCGCAGATTGTAGAAGGTCCTATCTGCCGTTACGGTCAGACAGCCAATCAGCTGTGGAATGTAAAGCAAATTGAGTTTGAAAACTTAAAACTCGGTGCAGTCCGTATTCTTTTCGGTCTTATGAAAAAGCTCGTAATCGCCGACAGACTTAATCCTATGATTAAGCAGATTTTCAGCCATTACGATGACTATCAGGGCGGAATAATCGCTCTCGGAGCAATTGCCTATACAATTCAGCTCTATTGCGATTTCTCCGGTACAATGGATGCCGTAATGGGTGTTGCTCAGATTTTCGGCGTTACAATGCCCGAAAACTTTCAAAGACCTTTCTTCTCAAAATCAATTTCAGAATTTTGGAAAAGGTGGCATATTACACTTGGCACATGGTTCAAGGATTATATCTTCTATCCAGTCACCATGTCAAAGCCGATGAAAAATCTTACATCTTCCGCACGCAAAAAGCTCGGCAACCACTTTGGCCCGTTGCTTGCGGGAAGCATAGCGTTGTTCTGTGTATGGTTCTGCAACGGACTGTGGCACGGTTCTGCGTGGGGTTATATATTCTTCGGTATGTACCACTTTGTGCTTATTCTGTCGGGTAACATCATTGCCCCTGCGGTTACCGCATTCAATAAAAAGCTTCACATCAATTCCGAATGCTTTGCGTACAAAGTGTTTCAGATAGTTCGTACATGCATACTTGTTGTTATCGGCGAAATGTTTTTCAGAGCAGAAAGACTCACAACAGGTCTTTCAATGTTCGGGAAAATGGTGACCGATTTCAGCTTTTCAAGCCTTAACTATGAGCTTATGAAAAAGCTGAAAATTGATATGCATGATGTTATGATCGTGCTTATTGCGCTTGCATTTATTTTTGTAATAAGCGTTCTCAATGAAAAGGGAATATGTGTGCGTGGTGCAATTGCAAAGAGAAATGTTGTTATAAGATGGGCGGCTGTTTACGCTCTTATTATGTTCATCATAATCTTCGGTGCTTACGGCAAGGGTTATGTTGCCGTTGATCCGATTTATGCGAACTTCTAAGGAGGTCTGATTATGAAGAAAATAATTAAGAGAATTGTCAGCTGTGTCCTGTTTGTTGCAATACTTCTCGGATTACTTCAGGTGTCCTCACTCGTATTTCAGCCAAAGTCAAATGACAAGGCATCGGGCATACATTATCCGAGAGCAAACGGTATTTTCAGTGAACCTAAAGACAGTATTGACACTGTGTTTATCGGTGACAGTGAGGTGTATCATTCGTTCATTCCGCTCAATATCTGGAGGGACTACGGAATTACCTCGTATGATGTTTCTTCTCCGTCTCAAAAGCTTGTGTACTCAATGGAATTTTTGAAAAAAACTTTTGAAAATCAAAGTCCGAAGATTGTGTTCCTTGAAACCAATGCGATTTTCAGAAAATCTTATCTTGAGGATGAAATCACATATAAGGCAGAGCAGATTTTTCCTGTGTTCAGATATCATGACCGTTGGAAGAATCTTCAGCTCAAGGATTTTTCGGCTACAGTTGAATATACTGCGAATGAGAATAACAAAGGTTATTACTTTACTAAAAAGTCTAAGCCTGCGACAGATAAGGCTATCAAGGAATATATGAAATATTCCGATGTTTCTGCACCGATACTTTCTACCAACAAAAAGTATCTCAACGGAATTGCTAAATTCTGTAAAACACACGGCGCAAGACTTGTGCTGATAAGTACCCCAAGCACAAAAAACTGGAACTACCAGCGACATAACACTATGGAAGCAATTTCAAAGGATCTCGGTGTTGATTATATCGATACCAATCTTCTTCGTGATGATATCCCGATTGATTGGAAAAAGGATACAAAGGATAAAGGAGATCACCTTAACTATAACGGTGCGGTGAAACTGACGGATTATGTCGGAAAGTATCTTGACGATACAAAGCTCTTCAAAGATAAGCGCAACGATCCGTCATACGATAACTGGAATACCTGTCTTGATAAATTTGAAAAGCAGGTCAAAAAGGGTACAAGATCGTAAAACTGATCTATTTAGAATCTAAAATCTTTCCCCTGTGTTGCAATTCGATGCAGGGGAAAGAAATATTAAAAAACTTTTAAAAAAGTATTGACAAAATTACAGTTTTACCGTATAATCAATACTGCTCACGAAGAAAGTGAGAGATAAATGCGAGTGTGCTGGAATAGGCAGACAGGCACGTTTGAGGGGCGTGTGTTTCACGACGTACGGGTTCAAGTCCCGTCACTCGCACCATAAAAAGCAGTTGACACATTTGTGTTGACTGCTTTTTATTTTACCGTCAAGCGGTGTGACGGGACTTGAAGGCGACCGTTAAGAAAACAGTCCGGTGGACTGTTTTTAGGGAGAGCGTTGATGAAAGTATGACGATGAACAAGCCGCATTGGCGAGGACGGAAGTTTGACATATAGCAATCACCGTCACTCGCAAGTTACCGTTATATCAATTTGTATTAGTGAATATGACGGGGAGAGAGTAACCGTAAAAATAAAAGTGGATAGAAGAAAACAACTGTTTTTAGGGAGAGCGTAGATGAAAGTATGACGATGAACAAGCCGCATTGGCGAGGACGGAAGTATGACATATAGCAATTTTTCTATTTCAACAGGTAAAACCGCTGAAACACTTGTCGGACACAAACACAGCTCAATGTTTTGGTAACCCGAAAAAATAAAAATACGGAACAGATTTCTGCTCCGTAAAAATTATTTAAAGAATATCCAACCTTCAACCTTGTCTCCGTCAACCATAAAAGCTTTTTCTGCAATCTCCGCAAGCGGCGAATCACTGTAACTGTCTGAATAAAAATTGTCAATTTTTCCGTCAGGAAAAGCCTCATAAAATCGTTTTACCTTTTCCTTGCCGTGACAGTTTACACCCGAATATTTTCCGCTGTGCATATCTACCTTTGACGCCATAAGGTTTTTTATTTTGAGCCTTTTGCAAACGGGTTTCAGCAAAAATTCGGGCGATGCCGAAATAATTACATCATCATCTTTCTTTTGCTCAAGGTAAAACGGTTTTATATTTCCTATGTATTCCTTCCAGAAATCATTTACATCCTTTTCAGTATCGCAATAGGTAAGAAATCTGTACATTTTTTCTTTAAAATCAGTTTTTGTACCTTTTTTGAATACATAGAATTTTATAAATGCTCCCAAAAGCGATGGGGCAAGAGTGAGTATTTTTTTATGCCTTTTAAGGCAGAATAAATAGAAGTCGGCTGTTGAGTCCCCATAGTAAATCGTTTTGTCAAAATCGTAAACATTCATAATATGCAAATTCCTTTTTAGTTTTGCAAATAATTTTTGACATTCAATTCTTAACAGAAGAGAACATCTGCACTATGATTATAATATGAGAAGAAAATTTTTGCAACATTTCCCGTTAACAAGCTCATTTTGGCTGATTATCCAAAGAATATACCGTTATTCTGTTGCTTTTAACTCTGTTTTGTTGTACAATATACTATGTATTATTGTATAAAGGAGAAAATCCGTGTTTGGTTATTTGCAGATTCAAAAGAGCGAACTGCTTGTTCGTGAATCCGAGGCTTATAAGGCTGTGTATTGCGGTCTTTGCAGGCAAATGGGTAAGGATTACTCCGTGTTTACAAGATTTACGCTAAGCTATGACTGCACATTTTATGCAATGCTTTTAATGTCGCTTAACCGTTCATGCAAAGGCTTTAAAGACGGCAGATGCACCTGTAATCCTCTTAAAAAATGCAAGTTTGCAACAGATTCGGGTGACGCATACAGAAAGGCTGCCGCATTTTCAATGATATCGGTTTATTATAAAATCATTGATGATATTCAGGACAGCGGATTTTTTAAAAAGCTTTTGTGCAGAATCATAAAGCCTTTCTTTTCTCATCAGAGGAAAAAGGCGGCAGATAAGTATCCCGATATGGACAAAGCGGTTTCTGATATGATGAAGATGCAGTATGATGCTGAACATTCGGAAAAGCCGTCTGTAGATATGTCAGCTCATCCAACGGCATTAATGCTTGCTGCCGTATTGTCGGCTGAGGCTCACGATGAAATTCAAAAAAGAGTACTATATGAATTCGGCTATCATATCGGCAGGTGGATTTATCTTGTCGATGCCGCAGATGATATAGAAAAAGATATCAAATCAAACGGATTTAATCCGTTTGTAAACAAGAAAACAGGTGAGGTAAAATCATCGGATTTTATAAAAGCGGTGCTGAATCAGTCACTTGCAAGGGCATATGATGCCTACAATCTTTTGAACTTTACCGATTTTAAGGGAATTTTAGATAATATGATACTTTTGGGATTCCCTGCATCACAAAACAGAGTAACAAGCAAACTTGATACGGAGGTCAATAATGAATAATCCATATGAGGTTCTCGGTGTGTCTGAAACAGCTACCGATGAAGAAGTAAAAGCAGCGTACAGAAACCTTGCTAAAAAATATCATCCCGATAATTACACCGACAGTCCTCTTGCGGATGTTGCGGAGCAGAAAATGAAGGAGATTAATGAGGCATACGATATGATTAATCAGATGCGTCAGAAGGGTAAGGGTACAGGCTCAACAGGCAGTTCGTCATATAATGCAAATTCTTCAAGCTCACAGTTCTACAATGTAAGAATTTACATTCAGAGAGGACTTCTTGATCAGGCAGATCAGATTCTTGAAAACACGGCACAGTCAATGAGAACCGCCGAATGGCATTATCTCAAGGGCATGATTGCATACCGCAGAGGTTGGTCTGAACAGGCTTTTTCATATTTCACAACTGCGTGCAATATGGACCCCAACAACACGGAATACCGAGCCGCTCTTAACAATATGCAGAGCCAGAGAGCATACAACTACGGCGGTTATACTCAAACAAATCCTAACGCAACAGGCTCATCCTTCTGCGATGTTTGTGCAGGAATGATGTGTGCAAACTGCTTGTGTGATTGTTGCAGAATGGGATGTTAATATGAAGAAAAACGGTATCAAAAAGGGGACAATGCGTATTGCGGTTTGCGGAATTATTGCGGCGCTCTCACTCGTTTTTATGATGATGACATCTCTCGTTCCAATCGGAACATACGCTTTGCCCTGTCTTGCAGGAATTCTCATTTCCTGCATAGTTGTTGAATACGGTTATGGATGGGCAATCGGTGTGTTTTGTGTAACTGCCGTGCTTTCAACGCTCCTTGCCGGCGATAAAGAGGCTGTTATATATTTCATCGCACTCTTTGGCTATTATCCCATTTTAAAGGGCGCTTTTGAATTTAAAATCAAAAGCAGGGCAGTACAATACATACTTAAGTTTGCAGTATTTAATGTTGCCGCCATCGGTTCGTTCTTTGTCGCAACATGGCTGTTGTCAATTCCGACAGATGAATTTACCGTTTTCGGTTTTTATGTTCCGTGGGCATTTTTGATTGCCGGAAATATTTTCTTTTTGCTCTATGATTATGCAATTACCGTCTTTGTTATGCAGTATGTTCGCAGATTAAGAGGAAAAATATTCGGTAATTTTCACAAGTAATTATAATTCAAAGAAGTTTTGAGAAGGTGGACCTAAATGAAAAAGCAAAAATTGTTTGTCCGCATAGTCTGCATAGTCCTTGTGGTTCTTATGGCAGTATCGGTAGGTGCTGTTGCAATAACTGCATTTTCGGCTAATGCGGCTCAATCAACCGAGGAGGTTTCCGCAAGCGTATCAGCAGGCGCATCAGGCTATATAAATGCGTCGGATGTAAATCTGAGAAGCGGTGCAGGTACGAATTATTCGGTTATAACCTGTATGGCAAAGAACACAAAATTTACTTTTGTTGACGGAAAGCTCTATAACTCAAAGTGGTACAAAATCAAGCTTAAATCAAATTCAAAGACAGGCTATGTTACAAAGGAATATGTTGCCGTAAGTTCTTCGGCAACGGCATCAAGCGTAACAGGCTATGTTTCCGATGATTATGTAAATCTCAGAAGCGGAGCAGGCACAAATTATTCTGTTGTTGGTTGCCTGAGAAAGAATACTAAGCTTACTTTTGTAAGCACTTCACTCTACAACTCCGCCTGGTATAAGGTTAAGGTTACTTCAACTGCTAAAGCAGGTTACATAAAAAAAGACTATGTAAAAATTAACAGTTCAACCCAACCTACAACGAAGGCAACACAACCTACAACAAAGGCAACCAAACCTGTAACTCAGCCGACTGCGTCAGCGTCAACCGTAAGCGGTTATATAACAGACGATTATGTAAATCTCAGAAGCGGTGCCGGTACAAGCTATTCGGTCGTTGAGTGTATGCGATTGAATACAAAGGTTACTTTTGTAAGCACAAAGCTTTATAACAATGATTGGTATAATATTAAGCTTACATCAAATTCAAAAACAGGCTATGTAAAAAAAGACTATGTTAAGATGAACGGTCAGACACAGCCTACAACGACTCAGCCTACAACCACAAAACCGTCAACAGGTTCATCTGTTAAACTTTCCGTATCAAGCAAATCAATTTTCACAGGCAACAGATTTGCAATTACTGCAACAGCGTCCGGAAGTGTTTCATGGTCAAGCTCAAATACAGGAGTTGCAACCGTTGACTCTCGTGGTATTGTAACAGCCAAGAAAGCAGGCTCTGCAACAATTACTGCGAAAAGCGGTTCGCGTTCTGCAACCTGCAAAATTACCGTAAAATCCGGCTCATCGGTAAATATATCCAACAGCAATGTAAATCTTCCGTGGCAGAAGTCAATGCTTTTGAAATCAAGCACAAGCGGTGTTACATGGTCAAGTTCAAATACCAAAATTGCTACAGTTAAGAACGGTGTTGTTGACACGGTAGGCAAGGGCTATGTAACAATCACTGCCTCAACATCATACGGTGCGGCAACCTGCCTTATTCATGTTATGCCGAGGGAAAGTGTGCGTTTCTGCTATGCGTCACCAAACTCCGCTCCGCTCAATTCAACTGTCAGCTTTAAGGCTATTACCGACACGGACAGGGTAGGCGTGTATTTTGTAGTTACAAACGGCTCAACCTCATATAAGGTCACCGCAAAAAATAAGGTTAAAGACGGTAACTCCTATATCTGGACAGGTACACAAAAGCTTTCAAAATCTGGCAAATGGTCTGTAAAGGCATATTCTAAATTTAAAACCGAATCAAAGTATTACACCACGGCAGGCGGCGGTGAGGGCGAGGTGTTTGTAACCTCAACAACCAATAAAACCACCACAGCCTGTGCCGAGCGCAGAGCGAGTGACGAGGTGATCAAGCTTATTGCAAACTATGAGGGATTTCTCTCAAAAGTCACAGCAGACAGCATTACAACCGATCCTACACTCGGTTACGGCAAGGTTGTAGTTTCAGGCGAACAGTTCTACAACAACATAACTTCAAATCAGGCATATGCTTATCTTTGCCAGACCGTGAACAAGGGCGGATATACCACCACAACAAATTCCTACCTTGTAAATAACGGTATAAAGTTCAATCAGCAACAGTTTGATGCGCTTGTGTGCTTTGCATACAATGTAGGCAGCGGTGTGTTCTACAATGACTCCGAACTCCAGTCTGTTCTCTTGAACACAGGTTCAAGCGGTACTATCAAAGCAGGCGCTTCGGGTACGGTTACAGGTTCAGATGTAAACCTCAGAAGAGGTGCAGGAACTAACTACTCCGTTGTTACCCGTATGAACTACGGAACGAAACTTAAATTTGTTGACGGCAAGCGTTATAACACAAACTGGTATAAAGTTAAGCTTTCAAACGGCACGACAGGATATATCCACAAGGACTATGTTTCTGCTTCGGGCGGTTCAAGAGATTTGAATAATGTCAATAAGCAGAACCTCATTGATGCACTTTTGCAGTACCACCATGCGGCAGGTTCTTGCTATTGGGGACTTTTGTACAGAAGAGTTGACGAGGCGGAAACCTTCCTCTATGGCGATTATGACCGTGACGGTCAGCACAATTATCACCACTTCCATTTCTCATGTTACTCAAACCCGAGTTTCGGTATCTGATATTAATTTTTGCAAAGAAGGTCTTAAAATGAAAAAAATAGGTTTCATAGGTGCAGGCAATATGGCAACAGCCATTATAAAAGGTCTTATGGCACAAAACGACGGCAAGGCTGATTTTATCAATGTTTTTGATGTAAGCGAAGAAAAGTGTGCCGCTATGAAAAATATGGGCGCAAATGTAATGACATCTGCCGATGAAATTGCAAAGAACAGCTCAATCGTTGTTCTTGCAGTCAAGCCGCAGAATTATCCCGAAGTTCTTGAGTCCCTCAAAAACAGCATTACAACAGCCAAAACCGTAGTATCAATTGCCGCAGGCATATCTATTGCATATGTAAGAAAAGGTCTTGAATGTGACTGCCCTGTTGTAAGGGTTATGCCTAATACACCTCTCTTGCTCAAAAAGGGTGCAACAGCCCTTTGTCCGTCTGAGAATATCAGCGATGATGACAAAACAATCGTTTACAATATGTTTGCCGGCAGCGGTGTTTGCGAATATATTGACGAAAGCCATATGAATGAAATAATTGCGGTAAACGGCAGCAGCCCTGCTTATATTTATCTTTTTGCAAAGGCTATGGCTGATTACGCAAAGAATTGCGGAATAGACTATGACAAGGCCATGAACCTTGTCTGTGCAACTCTTGAGGGTTCGGCAGCAATGCTCCGTGACAGCGGTGAGCCTGTTGAAACACTCATAGACAGGGTTTGCTCAAAGGGAGGCACAACAATTGCCGCTATGGATAAGCTTAAAGAACACGGTTTCTATGAGGCTGTTCTTGACGGCATGGACGCTTGTACAAAGAGGGCAGAGGAGCTTGGCAAATAATTTTGCCTTAACATAAAATGAATACATTCCTCATATATTTTAACGGACAACCAATGAGAGGAATGTATTTTATGAAAAGCATTGTATTTTCTTTTAAAAAGCGTTATCTTTTTCGCAGATCAAAGGGAATTTCACCGTCTGATGTCAGATTTTTTATAAGGCGATATTCCGTGGTGCTTATCTTTGTTTCGGCTTTTCTTACCGGACTTGTTTTCGGTTCAATTTATGCATCCAAAGCCGATAAGCAAATGCTTGATTCCCTTGATTTTCTGTTTACTACAAATCTTGATGCAAGGCTCGGTCAGAATGCCGTCAGCACATTTTGCGCCTGCTTTGCATCTGATTTTATATTTCTCACGGTTGTATTCCTCTTGGGACTTGCACCGTGGGGAATACCGTTTTTGCCGTTTGTTTCAGCATTTAAAGGCTTTGGAACAGGACTTACTGCGGCATATCTTATTATTACATATTCACTTAAAGGAGCAGGTTTTTATCTGCTTGTTGTGTTGCCGGGAACATTTTTGTTCTGTCTGGCACTTGTAAGGCTGTCGGCATATGCTTTTGAAATTTCAAAACAGATGTTTTTCAGCTTAATCGGTCATTCTCATCAAACAAATTCTTTGAAAAATGAGGTGATTGATTTTTGTTCCCGATCTGTTTCGGCACTCATAATGACCTTTTGTTCAACCTTGCTGGACACGGCTTTGTGGTGTCTGTTTTCGGGAGCGTTCAATTTTTAATTTTGGAGGGCGCTATGGCATCGGAAAAGAACGCTGTAGCATTGACAGGCTTTTTCTCGTCATTGTTTCACAATTTACCACGACTTTTGCTAACGAATGTGCTTTTTGCATTGCCGTTTGCCGTAATATTCGGAATTTTCTTTTTGATTAATACCCTTACGGGTCTTAATTCAATGTTTATATATTTTCTTACGATAATTCCGCTTTTTCCGTTTTATGCCGGCGTAACTCAGGTTACTTCCCATATGGTAAGGGGAGAGGAAAATGTTGATGTTTTCTCAAATTTCATCGGCGGAATAAAGGAAAATCTGCTCAGATTCCTCATACACGGCGTTGTGATGTATGCAGCTGTTTTTATCAGCTACTACTCAATTGTGCTTTATCTCGGACTCGGTTCAAAGAACGGAATGTTTTATGTTCCGCTTGTTATTTGTATTTTAATTGCAATTTTCTTTCTGTTTATGTTCTTCTATGTTCCGCCTATGACGGTTACTTTTGATATCAAGATGAAGGATATTTACAAAAACAGCGCACTTATGACATTCGGTGAGCTTAAACACAATCTGTTTGCAGTTTTCGGAATTCTTATTTTATTCCTCGTTTGCGCAACGGTGCTTATGTGCAGCTTTACTCCGGTACTGCTCATCATTTTCACAATTGTTCTTGCATTGTTCATTGTTCCGTCAATTTTATCTTTTATAATCAATTCTGCAGTTTATAAGAATATGTATTCAATGATTGTTGACAGGGATTCAAAGAGCAAGACAATTGATAAGAAAATGGAGAACAGACGCAAAGGTCAGTTCCGTGATGATGAAGAGCCTGTTGCAGAAGATTATTCGGATCTTGAAATTGATGAATCGGCTGACGGTGATGAATTTATTTTCTATAACGGAAAAATGATGAAAAGAAGTTATCTTTTAAAGCTTAAAAAAGAGGCTGAAGAAAGGAAGAACGCAAAATGAGCGGTAAACACGCAGTTAAAAGTTCAAAAAAATCATTGATAATAATTATTTGTGTTGTTGTACTTGTTGCAGTAATTGCAGGTGCGGTTATTCTGTTTATGAATCTTTCGGGTAAAAATAATAATTCGGCAACAACAGTACCGACTGTGGCTGCTTCAACAACCGCCGATAATACAAACTCAACACAGAATGTTTCCGACTCTGTATCCGAAACCACACAGCCTGCAACCAAATCGGGTGAAGCTTCACAAGAGCCGACAGAACAGGGATACACAGCCGAAACTTCTTCAAATGACAGTGAAATTGTTGTTCCGACAATCAGCGGAGAGGAGCAAAAGCCAAAATTCAGTGCAACTCTTATTCCTTACTATGCAAAAGATGAAAATTCTTCTGAAGAATATTCTTTAAGAGATCTTTTCGGTTCTGCTTATTCAGGCGGCGGATTTACTTTTAACGAGGACGGAACATTCATTGACGGAATCACAAGTGCCTCGGCAAATTCGGGTGCGTACATAGTTGAGGGCGACTCCGTTGTAATAACATATTCCAACGATAAAAATGTTATTGCTGCCGTAACCGAATGGAACGGTGATGTTCCTGCTGAAATTACCGTAAACTACGGCGGAATTATTGTATCCTTTAAGTAAAATATCGGTGATTAAATGAGTAAAAAATCTGTTAAAAAGCCTGACTATGCAAAATTTGAGGCTAACAGGGCTGTAAAAAAGAAGAATAAGAAAAAGAAAACAACAGCAATTATTTCATCGGTTATTGCCGCCTGCGTATTTATCATTGCGGCAATAGTTGCCGTCAATGTGCTTTCACCGTCCGTAACCGCCGAGCTTACCTCGTCTGCATGGGTTCCCGAAGGTGCAAAGAATGCGAGCGGTGATGAGGTTGAAATGAGTGAGGTTTACAACACAAATTACAGTGCTTATCAGGGCTCTGTGTCATTTTCCGATGACGGCACATTTACTTTGTGGCTTTCACCGGGAAGTCCCGATGACGGAACTCACAGCGGAAAATATACCGTGTCATCAAATGACAAAGTCAATTTGTCATTTGATGACGGAACAAATACTTCCGCCATACTCACACAAAAGAACGGTAAAGTTTCGGCTGTTGTGCTTAAATATAACGACTATGAAATCACATTTGTAAAACAGTGAATACTTAAAACAAAAAGATATACGGTAAAATTTTCTGCCGTATATCTTTTTTATTTTTCTATATTCCGTCAAACAGACTTAGCTGTTCGGTTTTGCTTTCAAATTTATGCAAATACGAAAACACATTTTCAACTCCGAACATAATTCCGTGATTTCTGCAAACTTCTGAAATCCTGTTCATCAGAAGATTATTGTTACTGCTCGTAAGCTGATATGAATTTCCGTATGTATAAATGTATCGTTCCTTCATATTCGGAAAGTGTTTGTCAAGCCGGCTGTAAAAATATTCTCTGTCACCGTCACGCAGAGTAAGACCTATGCCAAAGCATATTATTCCACGAACCTTTGCGTCAATGCAATACTTTAAAAGTCCGTCGATATTTTCTTTCATATCATTTATAAACGGTAAAAACGGAGAAAGCCACACAACACTCGGAATACCGTTTTCGTGAAATGCCTTGAGCGTTTCAAATCTTTCTTTAGTAACGGAAACATTCGGTTCAATTATTCTGCAAAGGCTTTCGTCTGCCGTTGTAAGCGTCATCTGTAGCACAGCCTTGCTTTTATCGTTTATTTTCGTAAACAGGTCAATATCTCTCATAACAGATGCCGATTTTGTATGTACGGTTACACCGAATCCGTAGCGGTCGATTATTTCAAGACATCTTCGTGTCAGTTTTAGTTCTTTTTCAAGGGGAATGTACGGATCGCTCATCGCACCCGTACCAATCATACATTTTCTGCGTTTCCTTTTTAAAGCGTTTTCAAGCAATTCCGGGGCATTTTCTTTCACCTCAATATCTTCAAATCGGTGATTCATCTGATAGCATTTACTGCGTGCGTCACAATAAATGCATCCGTGTTGACATCCTCTGTAAATATTCATGCCGTTTGCGGCAGATAAAATTCCTTTTGATTTGACCTTGTGCATATAATCCTCCGCTTATTGTTTGGCATCAACAAACCACCTGTTTTCCTCCAAAAACAGGTATCGTTCTTTGCCGAGAATATGGCAGGTGTAGCGTATCCCCGCACCGCCTGCTTTGAGAGATGCCGCATACCGCACATCGGAAATTTTGTCAATGCGGTATCTCCTTCCGTCATCCCACACAATATATTCGGGAATAAGATCTCCGTCACAATCAAATGTGGCAGTAACTTTAACATACTTTTTCATAGCTTGTTACCTCCATTAAAATCAGAGAAATATCTTTAATTTTTCGCCTAAGATGCATCGTTATCATAAATATCCGACAGGATGAATTGTATGATCCTCCTTTGGGTTAAAATCCGAAAGCTCCTTGTCATCAAGCAAAACGGCAGGGCGAACAGCATAATTGCCGAATCGCTTTTTTAATCTGTCAAGTGTTTTGTCAAGCTGTTCGTTCTGAATAAGTCGCTTTTCATCACGCAAAAGGCTCATCTGGTGCGGTTGATCATCGTGAATAAAATCCGTAACGCTTACCCCGATACTTCTCAGCGGCTTTTCCATTTTATAGCTTTTTTTGAAAAGCTCAATAGCCGTATTTGTTATATCCTTTGTAAGATTTGTGTGGATTTCCGTTGTGTGCTGTCGGTTAAATGACATCAGCTCGTTGTCACGAATCGTAATGCAAACCGTTTTTGCCATAAACCCCTGTTCACGCATTCTTCTGCAAACGCTGTCACACAAAACGAATATAACCTGTTTTACATCGTTAAAGGTTACCATATCTTTCGGAGTTGTGGTTGAGTTACCGATTGACTTTACCTCGCTGTTTTCGTTCATATGGGCAACAGGAGAAGAGTCATATCCGTTTGCAAAGCCGTAAATTAGGTCGCCCCATTTTCCAAGATATGACCGCAACAGCGTAACATCGGCAGTTGCAATATCTCCAATCGTATAAATGCCGATAGATTCAAGCTTTCTGCCCGTTGCTCTGCCAACATACAAAAGGTCTTTTGCAGGACAGTTCCACACAATATCTCTGTAATTTTCCCGTGTGATTTCCGTTATAGCGTCAGGCTTTTTATAGTCACTTCCGAATTTGGCGAAAATTTTATTAAAGCTGACTCCGATGCTTACAGTTATTCCAAGCTCCTGCTTTATACGGCGATTAATTTCGAGTGCAATCTCTTTGCCGCTCATATTCTTATTGTCGGTAACATCAAGCCATGCCTCGTCAAGCCCGAACGGCTCGATTTTGTCGGTGTATTCGCTGTAAATTCTCCTCGCCATTTTTGAAAATCGCTTGTACAAATCAAAATGGGGAGAAACGGTTATGAGGTCGGGACATTTCTGCTTTGCCTGCCAGATTGCCTCGCCTGTTTTTATATTATACTTCTTCGCAATTTCATTTTTAGCAAGAATAATTCCGTGCCGATTTTCCGCATCACCGCTCACGGCAACAGGTTTGTTTCTGATTTCGGGATGATGCAAACACTCAACGCTCGCATAGAATCCGTTGCAGTCGCTGTGAAGAATAACCCTGTCTTTTTTATATTTGCTTTTGTCAACGGCACAATTAATATTCACAACGCATCACCTCGAACATTTGTTTTTATTTAATTATAGAACAAGTGTTCTATAAAGTCAAGCGTAAATAGTTAAAACGGTAGTCAAAAAACGAAAAAGAAAAATGTAAAAATTTTTTGATTTGCAAGGCTACGCACTGCATATTGATTACAGCTGTGTAACTGTCATTTACAAAAACGAGATATTGTGGTAGAATTTACAATGTTAAATTATGTAAAACTGTCGGATATTACAGATGTTTGTCCGAAAGCTATTTTGTATCGGAGGTTTTATTGATGGAAGCTTACAAAAAGGAATTCATTGAATTTATGGTTGATTGTCAGGTTCTCAAATTTGGCGATTTTGTTACAAAGAGCGGAAGAAAAACTCCTTTCTTCGTAAACACAGGTTTCTACAGAACAGGCGCTCAGCTCCGCCGTCTCGGTCAGTATTATGCAGAGGCTGTCAACAGCAAGTTCGGTCTTGATTTTGATGTTCTTTTCGGACCTGCATACAAGGGCATTCCGCTTTCTGTTGCCGCAACTATCGCAATCAGCGAAAAATACGGTCAGGATATCCGTTATTGCTCAAACAGAAAAGAAGTTAAGGATCACGGCGACAAGGGTATTCTTCTCGGCAGTCCTATCAATGACGGTGACAGGGTTGTTATCATCGAAGATGTTACAACAGCAGGCACTTCAATTGAAGAAACTCTCCCGATTATCAAGGCTCAGGGCGATGTAAACCCAATCGGTCTTGTTGTTTCCGTTGACCGTATGGAGCGTGGCAAGGGTACAAAGAGCGCACTTTCCGAGATTGAAGAAAAGTACGGTCTTAAAACAACTGCAATCGTAACAATGGCAGAGGTTGTTGAACACCTTTACAACAAGGAATACAAGGGCAAGGTTATTATTGACGACAAGCTCAAAGCCGCTATTGACGCTTACTATGAGCAGTACGGCGTTAAGGAATAACAGCTTTTAATTATTAATATTAATCAGTCGGGGCGGTTTTATCCGCCCCCAAAGTTTGAAAAAACTTATTTTGCGGTGGGGATAATATGGCACGGACAACCGATAACGAACACAGCGGTCATCGTGAAAGAATGCGTAAAAAGTTCATAGAAAACGGCTTTGATGTGTTTGAAGCGCACGAGGCTCTTGAAATGTTCCTTTACTATGCTATTCCGAGAAAGGACACAAATCCTCTTGCACATCGTCTGCTTGACCGTTATATCACTGTCGGCGGAGTGTGTGACGCTCCGATTGACGAGCTTATGAAGGAATTCGGTCTGTCTGAAAATGCCGCCGCATTGCTCAAAATGTTGCCTGAAATGGCAAGGCTTTATACCGAATCAAAGATGTCGCATGATAATATCATCGACTACGAAAATCTCGGTAAAATATTTAAAGCAAAATTTATCGGTCGAACAAACGAATGTGTCGCTCTCATGCTCGGTGATGCAAAGGGCAAGATGATTTATTTTGATATAATTTCAAAAGGTTCGCTCAATTCATCCGATATGCCCGTCAGAAAAATTGTTGATTTGTCACTTCGTCACAATGCCAAAACTGCGTTTATAGCACATAATCATCCCAGCGGAACGGCTCTGCCTTCGGGAAGCGACCTTGACACAACAATAGTTTTGAAGAGTACGCTTGCAACTGTCGGAGTTGAGCTTATCGACCATTTCATAATAACCGATGATGATTATGTTTCTCTCCGTGAAAGCAGGCTTGCGGGGAACATTTTCTATTATGAAAAGTAATAATGTTCTTTAAAAGAAACATTTGACAATTAAAAACATCTGTTCTATAATTAAAATCGAAATTTTGTTCGGATATGTTTTCTGTTACAGGACTTTTGTAATAAAGAGCCTTGTAACAGGAAACATAATAAAAAAATCCGTATTTGGAATGTGATGTGTATTATGGAATTTAAACTTCATTCAAAATATCAGCCGACAGGCGACCAGCCGCAGACAATCGAAAAGCTTGTAAACAGTATAAATGCAGGCAACCGTGAACAGACGCTCCTCGGTGTAACGGGTTCGGGTAAAACTTTTACAATGGCAAATGTTATTCAGAGGGTTCAAAGACCGACACTTGTGCTTGCACACAACAAAACTCTTGCGGCTCAGCTTTGCAGTGAGTTCAAAGAGTTCTTTCCAGAAAATGCGGTTGAATATTTTGTGTCATACTACGATTATTATCAGCCTGAGGCATATGTTGCACAGACGGATACTTATATTGAAAAAGACAGTTCAATCAATGACGAGATTGATAAGCTTCGCCACAGCGCAACGCTTGCACTTTCCGAAAGACGAGATGTAATTATTGTTGCCTCGGTTTCTTGCATATACAGCCTGGGCGATCCTATTGACTACCGAAATATGGTAATCTCACTTCGTCCCGGAATGGAAAAGTCCCGTGATGAGCTTGTAAAAAAGCTTGTTGAACTGCAGTATGAACGCAATGATGTAAGCTTTACCCGTAATAAATTCAGGGTTCGTGGTGATGTGGTTGAAATTTTCCCTGCCGCATCAAACGATTCTATAATCCGTGTCGAATTTTTCGGAGATGAAATTGACAGAATTTCCGAAATCAATCCGCTTACGGGCGAACTCAAAGCGGTTCTGAAACATGCCGCAATCTATCCTGCGTCACACTACATTGTGTCGGGAGATAAGATGAAAAAGGCTCTTGCGGAAATTGACAGAGAGCTTGAGGAAAGACTTGCATATTTTCGTGAAAACGGAAAGCTCCTTGAGGCACAACGACTTGAACAGCGTACAAGGTACGATATGGAAATGTTGCAGGAAATCGGATTTTGTACGGGTATCGAGAACTATTCAAGAATAATGTCGGGCAGAGCGCCGGGCTCATCGCCGTACACGCTTTTAAGCTATTTTCCCGATGATTTTCTGCTCTTTGTCGATGAGTCCCATGTAACGCTTCCACAGGTACGGGGAATGTTTGCAGGTGACTATGCAAGAAAAAAGAGCCTTATTGACTACGGTTTCAGACTTCCGTCTGCACTTGATAACCGTCCGCTCAACTTTGACGAATTCTATTCAAAAATAAATCAGGCTGTTTATGTAAGCGCAACGCCGGGCGATTTTGAGCTTGAAAAATCGGCTGTTGTTGCAGAGCAGATTATCAGACCTACAGGACTTCTTGATCCTGAAATTTCGGTAAGACCTACCGAAGGTCAGCTTGACGATCTTGTGTCCGAAATCAATATCCGTACAGCCAAAAATCAAAGAACACTTGTCACAACCCTTACCAAGAAAATGGCGGAAGACCTTACCGCATACCTTGAAAAGCTGGGTATCAGGGTTCGTTATATGCACCATGACATTGACACCGTTGAAAGAATGGAGATTGTCCGTGATTTAAGACTCGGAGAATTTGATGTTCTTGTCGGAATCAACCTTCTGCGTGAAGGACTTGATATTCCCGAGGTTTCTCTTGTTGCCGTACTTGATGCCGACAAAGAGGGATTTCTCCGTTCAACCCGTTCGCTTATTCAGATTGCCGGCAGAGCCGCACGAAACAGCGAGGGTACGGTTATTATGTATGCCGACAGCGTAACACCGTCAATGAAGGTTGCAATAACCGAAACACAGCGCCGCCGTGAAATTCAGAATAAATATAATGTTGAGCACGGCATCGTTCCAAAGACTATTGTCAAAAAGGTCAGCGATATACTTGAAATTTCTACTCACGATGACAGTGAATTTAAAAATACAAAAAAGCTTTCAAAGGCACAAAAACAACAGTTGATAGAAAAACTGACAAAGGAAATGAAAGCTGCCGCAAAGTTGCTTGAATTTGAACACGCCGCATATCTGCGTGACAAAATCAAAAAACTGCGTGGTGAAAAATGATAAAGGAAGAGTAAAATGCCAAGAAAGAAAACCACCGATTATGATAATACCAGTATCACAACGCTAAAGGGTGCCGACCGTGTCCGCAAGCGTCCTGCCGTAATTTTCGGCTCGGACGGTATTGACGGCTGTCAGCACTCCGTGTTTGAGATTCTTTCAAACTCAATAGACGAGGCGAGAGAGGGTTACGGTAAAAAAATCACAGTTACACGCTATTCCGACGGCTCAATTGAGGTTGAAGATCACGGCAGAGGAATTCCCGTTGACTACAACGAAAACGAAAAGCGCTATAACTGGGAACTGGTTTTCTGCGAACTCTATGCCGGCGGTAAGTATAATAACAACGAGGGTGAAAGCTACGAATTTTCCCTTGGTATGAACGGTCTCGGTCTTTGTTCAACCCAGTACAGCTCCGAGTATATGGATGTTGATATCCGCCGTGACGGCTACCGATACACTCTCCGTTTTGAAAAAGGCGAGATTGTCGGCAAGCTCAAAAAAGAGCCGTACAGCAAAAAGGATACGGGTACAAAAATTCATTGGAAACCCGACCTCGAAGTCTTTACGGATATCGACATTCAGCCCGAATATTTTCTTGACATAATGAAAAGACAGGCTATTGTCAACGCAGGAATTGAATTTGTTTTCCGCAATCAAAACGGCAAAAGCTTTGATACGACAAGCTATAACTATGTAAACGGTATTGTTGACCATGTTGCCGAGGTAGTCGGTGAAAACGGACTCAGCTCAATTCAGCATTGGGAAACCGAGGTTAAAACCCGTGACCGTGACGATAAGCCCGAATATAAGTGCAAAATGGATATCTCGGTTGCATTTTCAAATAAAGTGCATCTCACCGAATATTACCACAACTCAAGCTGGCTTGAACACGGCGGCGCTCCCGATAAGGCGGTGCGGAATGCCTTTGTTTACCAGATTGACAGCTACTTAAAACAGAATAATAAATATAACAAAACCGAAAGCAAAATCAAGTATGACGATGTTGAGGACAGCCTTGTGTGTGTTATTTCGTCTTTTTCAAGTGTTTCATCATATGAAAATCAGACCAAAAAGGCGGTTACAAACAAGGGTATTCAGGACGCTATGACTGCATTTCTCCGTCAGAGTCTTGAAGTCTATTTTATTGAAAATCCGCTTGAGGCAGAAAAAATCTGCGAACAGGTGCTTATCAATAAGCGCAGCCGTGAAAATGCTGAGAAAACACGACTTAACATAAAGAAAAAGCTTTCGGGCAATCTCGACATAACAAACCGTGTTGCAAAATTTGTCGATTGCAGAAGTAAAGACACGGAACAGCGTGAACTGTTCATAGTAGAGGGTGATTCTGCTCTCGGTGCCTGTAAACAGGCAAGAAACCCCGATTTTCAGGCAATTATGCCAATCAGAGGTAAAATACTTAACTGCCTTAAAGCCGACTACGATAAGATTTTTAAGAGCGAAATCATTACCGATTTGCTCAAGGTTCTCGGTTGCGGTGTTGAGGTTAAGTCAAAAGCAAACAAGAATCTTTCAAGCTTTGATATGAACGCACTTCGCTGGAGCAAAATTATTCTCTGCACCGATGCCGATGTTGACGGCTTCCAGATCAGAACTCTTTTGCTTACCATGCTTTACAGACTTACACCTACACTCATTGAAGAAGGCAAGGTGTTTATTGCCGAATCGCCTCTTTATGAGATTACATCCAAAAACGATGTATATTTTGCATACGATGAGGTTGAAAAGGATAAGTTCATTGAACAGCTCGGCAAGGAGAAATTCACAATTCAGCGTTCAAAAGGTCTCGGTGAAAACGAACCCGATATGATGAACCTTACCACAATGAACCCCGAGTCACGCAGACTTATCAAGGTTCTTCCTGCCGATGCAGAACAGACAGCGGAAATTTTTGATGTTCTTCTCGGTGACAATCTTCAGGGAAGAAAAGATTATATAGTAGAACACGGCAACGAATATATTGACCAGCTTGATGTAAGCTGATTGGAGGTGGAAATAAATGGCGAAAAAATCTTCAAAAACTCCCCGCAGAACTTCACCGTCAAAAACTCACGGTGTAATCAACGGTGCGGGTGAAGTAGTGGAACAGCCAATCGTTTCCACTATCAGAGAGAACTATATGCCGTATGCAATGAGCGTAATTCTCTCCCGTGCAATTCCCGAAATTGACGGGTTCAAGCCGTCACACAGAAAGCTCCTGTATATGATGTACAAAATGGGACTTCTGAACGGCGGAAGAACAAAATCGGCAAACATTGTCGGTGCAACAATGAAGCTCAATCCTCACGGCGACTCTGCAATTTATGACACAATGGTTCGTCTTTCAAGGGGCTATGAGGCACTTTTGCATCCGTATGTAGATTCAAAAGGTAATTTCGGTAAATTCTACAGCCGTGACATGGCGTGGGCGGCATCCCGTTATACTGAGGCAAAGCTTGACGCAATCTGCAACGAGCTGTTTCGTGATATAGACAAAGATACCGTAGATTTTGTAGATAACTACGATAATACAATGAAAGAACCGTCACTTTTGCCGGTTGCATTTCCGTCTGTACTTGTAAACGCAAACACAGGTATTGCCGTTGGTATGGCGTCAAATATCTGTTCATTCAATCTGCGTGAAATCTGCGAAACAACAGCGGCACTAATCCGTGATCCCGACCATGATATAAAGTCAACTCTGCCGGCTCCTGATTTTACAGGCGGTTGTCAGATTATCTATGATGAAAATGTCATCAATCAAGTCTATGAAACCGGCAGAGGAAGTATCAAGCTCCGTGCAAAGTATGTCTATGACAAGTCTGCAAACTGTATAGATATACTTTCAATCCCGGCTACAACAACTTGTGAGGTTATCATTGAAAAGGTAATCGACCTTGTAAAGCAGGGTAAAGTCAAGGAAATTTCCGATATTCGTGACGAAACAGGTATTGACGGACTTAAAATTACAATTGACCTCAAGCGTGGCGTTGATGCCGACAAGCTTATGACAAAGCTTTACCGCTTTACAACACTCGAAGATTCCTATGCCTGCAACTTCAATGTGCTTATCGCTGGTGTTCCGAGAGTTCTCGGTGTAAAGGCGTTGCTTGAAGAATGGATTGCTTTCAGAATTGAGTGCGTCAGAAGAAGAACATATTTTGACCGCAACAAAAAAGCTGACAAGCTTCATCTTTTAAGAGGTCTTGAAAAAATTCTTCTCGATATTGACAAGGCGGTAAAGATTGTCCGTGAAACCGATGAAGAATCCGAGGTTGTGCCAAACCTTATGATTGGATTCGGAATTGACGAAATACAGGCTGAATATGTTGCCGAAATAAAACTTCGTCACCTTAACCGTGAATACATTTTAAAGCGTACAAAAGACCTTGAAGACCTTGAAAAAGAGATTGCCGAGCTTGACGAAATTTTAAAGAGCAAGGCAAGAATCAAGACAATCATTGTCAAAGAACTCAAATCAATTGCCGAGAAATACGGTCAGCCGAGAAAGAGTATCATAATCTATGACGATATTGCAAAGTATGAGGAAGAGACAGTCGAGATTCCCGATTATCCTGTTAATCTTTTCTTTACAAAAGAGGGATATTTCAAGAAGATTACTCCGCAGTCGCTCAGAATGAGCGGCGAGCAAAAGCTTAAAGACGGTGACGAAATTATTCAGGAGCTTGAATTCACAAACAACTGCGACCTTTTGTTCTTTACAGACAAGTGTCAGGTGTATAAGGCAAAGGCTGATGATTTTGCACAGACAAAGGCAAGCGTACTCGGTGATTATGTTGCCGCAAAGCTTGGCTTTGATGAGGGCGAAAATGCTGTTAAAATGGTTGTTACAAAAGATTACAAGGGTATGCTGCTCTTTGCTTTTGAAAACGGTAAGGCCGCAAAAGTTCCGCTTGAATCCTACGCAACAAAGACTAACCGTAAAAAGCTCACGGGCGCATATTCCGACAAATCTCCGCTTGTCGGACTTCTCTATATGCCTGAGGATGAAGAGGTACTCTTCAAGGCGTCATCGGGAAATATGCTCCTTGTTCACACGGGTGCACTCGCTCTCAAAACAACCCGTTCAACACAGGGTGTTGCCGTTCTCAAGCCCAAAAAAGGTCACAGACTTTTCAGCATAGAACGCTATAAAGACGGTACTTTTACAAATCCAAAGCGTTACAGAACAAGTTCACTTCCTGCAAGAGGTGCGTTGCCCGTGAACGATGATTCAAAAGACGAACAGCTTTCGCTGATTTGATTTTGAAAAAATTAATAAAAATCTTGTAATATCTCTTGAAAAAGCTGTGTTTATGTGGTATTATAAAACAGTTATTAAAGCAGAATTTGTTTTATTCGTATTTATTAAATGAAAGGAAGATAAAAATGAGCATTTGGGGCATTGTTTTAGGCGTATTGCTCGCAATCGTATCTGTTGCCATTATCGTTGTAATTATCCTTCAGGAGGGTAATCAGCAGGGTATCGGTGCTGTAACAGGTGTTGCCGATTCTTATTTCTCAAAGAATAAGGCTCGTTCGATTGATGCGTTCCTCTCACGCTGGACAAAAGTTTTTGCTGCAATATTCGTAATTTTTGTAATTGCACTTAATGTGCTTTCAAAGTTCGGTGTACTGTAAGCATATTAACTTAATAATCAGCATAAAATTAACCGTCAGGGCAATCCTCTGGCGGTTTTACTTTTTATATGGAGTTGTTAAAAATGCCTTGGTGGGGAATATGTCTGATTATTTTTGTAACATTTATAACTTTCGCAATCTTGCACTTTCTCGGCAAAAACAAGCATCCGTTCAAACGCTCTCTGCTTTCAATGACTTTGGGAGCGGCAACATTGTTTGCGGTCAATCTGACGGGAGCTTTTACGGGCGTAACTTTGCCCATAAGCCTTTTATCGCTTTTGGTATCAATAATAGGAGGAATACCCGGAGTAACGCTTATGCTCGGTCTTAATCTTTTTTTCTGAATAATCACAGAAGGGGCGGTCATATCGACAGCCCCTTAATTGCTTGTATGAAATTTTATACAATGCCGTAAAGTTCCTCAAGAGCCTCACCGACGGTTTCTTTGTCTTTGGTTAGGAGCGCAAGCATAATTTTGTACGCTTTTTTCGGATTGTCAAGAAAATTTTTTTTGAGAATAAGAGCCTGTTCCATTTCGGGAGCATAAACATCAAGCTTCATCAAATCCATATCACCGCCGGATACAGAACATTTAACAGTAAATCCGTTTGAATTTTTTACAATATCAACCTTGTTTTCAATCTCATTTTTCTTTACGGCAAGGAGCTTAACCGCACAAGCGTATGCCTTTTCTTTGATAGAGTACGCAAGAATGCTGTCAAGCTGTTTTGCAATTTCAACACCGTTTTCCGTGAGCGCATATGTTTTGTGTTCATCATCGGCAGGCACAAGGTTACCGTTTGTAACAAGGTCGTCAAAGGCGGAGCTTGTTTCAAAATAATTGGCAAGTCCCTGCTTTAGAATTGCCTGAATGACAATTCCTTTATCTATATTTTCTTTTACAGAATTATACAAATAACATATCAAGGTTTTAATTTCGTTTTTGCTTCTCATTCCACCGGGATTAATACCCTCGTCAAATGTATCGAAAGCCATAAAATCACCTGCTTTTGCTGATAGATTCGTAGTGACAGCTTAATTTGTGCAAAAATAACTTAAATTATATCTGTCTATTGTTATTATAGCACATTATCTTCACAAAAGCAAAGATGTTGTGCGTATTATTTTATTCATTATTAAGTAAATTTGCAAGAGTTACACTGTCAAGGTAATTATTGATTAAATTGTCAAGCTGTTGCCAGATAGGATGTGAGGGACACGATTCCATATGATTGCAATGTTCGTGAGTTTTTGAAGTGCATGGGACAGACGCAAGGTCGCCTTCCGTAAGCCTGAGAATTTCACCGAGTGAATAATCTTTTGGTTCTTTGGTCAGCTTATAGCCGCCGCCCTTTCCTTTTACGCCCTCAAGCAGATTGCGGTCAACAAGGGTTTTGAGTATGCCTTCCATATATTTTTTGGAAATATTCTGTCTTTCTGCAATTTCTTTGAGCGGAATATATCTGTTCTGCCCGTTTTTTGCCAGATCGACAAGCACATACAGCGTGTAACGACCTTTACTTGAAATCAGCATAAAATTATCCCCTTTTGGCAAGGCTTGCATATTTTGTAAGCCTGTCTTGCTTATATACCTTGATTATATACAAAAAATGATAAAAATGCAATACCAACCCATTGACAAAATGGGTTGAAAAGGTTATATTTTAATTGTCCACTCCTTTGGTGGGTTGATAATATAACAAGGTGGGATTATGAAATGGCAGACAAATTACTTGATGTAAACGGTTTGACTGTAAGTGTAGAGGAAAAGAAAATTCTGCACGATATAAATCTTAGTATAAACAAAGGTGAAACGCATGTGCTTATGGGACCTAACGGTGCAGGCAAGTCAACGCTCGGGTTTGCGCTTATGGGCAGTCCTAAATATACGCTTAATTCAGGCGAAATACTTTTTAACGGAAAAAACATTAACGATGAAACACCCGATAAAAGGTCAAAGGATGGAATTTTTCTTTCATTCCAAAGTCCTCTTGAAGTTCCGGGGCTTTCACTTTCATCGTTCATTCGTAACGCTCTTGAAAAGAACCGTGGCAAAAGAATCCGCCTTTGGGACTTTAAAAAAGAGCTCAGACAGGCTATGGAGCTTTTGCAGATGGATCCGTCATACTCCGAGCGTGATCTAAATGTAGGCTTTTCGGGCGGTGAAAAGAAAAAAGCAGAAATTTTGCAGATGCTTTTACTCAATCCTAAGCTTGCAATTCTTGACGAAACAGACTCGGGTCTTGATGTTGATGCGGTTCGCACAGTTTCAAAGGGCGTTGAACACTATCAGAAAAACCGTGACGGTGCATTGCTCATCATCACACACAGCACAGGTATTCTCGAATCTCTCAAAGTTGATTATACCCATATTATGGTAAACGGCCATATAGTTAAAACAGGCGACGCATCGTTGATTGATGAAATCAATGAACACGGTTTTGAGAAGTATCTTGAACTTTATGCAGAAAAGTTCTGACGGAGGTATTAAGATGAAAGAAAGAACATATGTCGATGATGTTGACAGAAGTGTCTACGATATCAAAGACAAAGTAAATGATGCCTACCGTATCAAATCAGGTCTTGATGCCTCAATTGTAGAAAAAATTTCAAAGGAAAAGAACGATCCCGTGTGGATGCAGAATTTCCGTTTGCAGTCACTTCAAATTTATAATGAACTCAAAGTTCCAAACTGGGGACCGCCCATTGATGGACTTAATATGGACAATATTGCAACCTATGTCCGTCCGAACACAAGAATGACCGCAAAATGGTCGGAAGTTCCCGAAGATATCAAGAATACATTTGAAAGGCTCGGTATTCCTCAGGCGGAGAGAAAGTCCCTTGCAGGTGTCGGAGCACAGTATGATTCCGAGCTTGTGTACCACAATGTTCGTGAAGAGGTTGCCGCACAGGGCGTAGTATATACCGATATGGAGAGTGCGTTAAAGGGCGAATATGCCGACATGGTAAAAAAATATTTTATGAAACTTGTCCGTCCGAATGACCACAAATTTGCCGCACTTCACGGTGCAGTATGGTCAGGAGGTTCGTTTGTGTATGTTCCGCCGGGAGTATCGGTAGAAATTCCGTTGCAGTCATATTTCAGACTTAATGCACCGGGTGCAGGTCAGTTTGAACACACACTCATTATTGTTGACGAGGGTGCAGATCTGCATTTTATAGAGGGTTGTTCTGCTCCAAAATATAATATAGCAAATCTTCACGCAGGATGCGTTGAGCTTTTTGTAAAGAAAAATGCAAGGCTCAGATATTCAACAATTGAAAACTGGTCAAAAAATATGTACAACCTTAACACCAAAAGAGCGCTTGTTGAAGATGGCGGTACTATGGAATGGGTATCGGGTTCATTCGGCTCTCATGTGTCGTATCTTTATCCGATGACAATTTTAAAAGGCGACCGTTCAAGAATGGAGTTTACGGGCATTACATTTGCAGGCAAGGGACAGAACCTTGATACAGGCGCAAAAGTAGTTCATATCGGCAAAGAAACATCTTCGTTTATGAACACAAGGTCAATTTCAAAAGACGGCGGTATCAGCACATTCAGAAGCTCCGTTGTTGTAAACAAGTCTGCCGAAAATGCAAAATCTGCCGTTTCGTGTCAGTCGCTTATGCTTGATTCAAAGTCGCGCTCCGACACTATTCCTGTAATGGATATCAGAACTCCGCACGCAGATATCGGTCATGAGGCGAAAATAGGCAGAATCAGCGATGAGGCTGTATTCTACCTCATGTCAAGAGGTCTTAGTGAAGAGGATGCAAGGGCGATGATAGTCAGCGGTTTTGCAGACAATGTGTCAAAGGAACTTCCGCTTGAATATGCGGTTGAAATGAACAATCTCATTCAGCTTGAGATGAAGGGCAGTATCGGATAAGGAGGACATTATGGTTGATAATAAAGACTTAACAGTGAACTTTCTTCCGTCACCCACTTGGAACCGATTGGGAGTGAATCGGGCAAAAATCCGAAATATTCCCGTTGACGGTTGGAACAGTATTCCTGTTCAAAAAGAAATAATCGAAAAATATATAAACAATTCCGATTCGGAAATTTGGGATTCATTTGCAAATATTCAGACAGGTATGGGCGAGGAGATTGACGAAATCTCAAAAATATCACAGTCTGAAAAAATCAGAATATCGGCTGATAAAACCAAAAGCGAAAAGCTGTTTTTTAATTGCAAAAACGGTGAAAACGCTTTTGCAGATGTAGAACTTTACGCTCCCGAAAACACAGAACTTACCGTGTTTATGACAATGCAGTCAGCGTGGAATGCAAACGGTATTTGTGCCGTAAGAACGAAATTTAAAGCTGAAAAAGGCGCAAAAATCAGACTCGTACAGCTTAATCTCCTTTCGCAAAATTTCCGCTTTATAAACGATGTCGGTGCAGAATGCGAAGATAATGCAGCCGCAGAGATATTACAGCTTTTTATCGGCGGAAATGAAACCTATACAGGCACAAAGGCAACGCTTTTGGGCAGGCAGAGCAATCTTGACCTCAATGTCGGCTACTATTGCAAGGACGAGCAGTTGCTTGATATGAACTATGTTGCCGAGCATATCGGCAAAAAGACCGTTAGCTCAATGAATGCCGGCGGTGTTTTGAGGGATAAAGCACATAAATTATTCCGTGGTACAATTGATTTCCCACTCGGCTCATCGGGTGCAAAAGGTGACGAGAACGAAGATGTTCTCATTTTAGGTGAAGATGTAATCAATCAGACCGTACCGCTCATTCTTTGTGCGGAAGAGGATGTTGAGGGCAACCACGGTGCGTCAATCGGCAGACCGTCCGATGATGTGCTTTTCTATCTTGCAAGCAGAGGTCTTGACGAAGAAGAGGCTTGTAACCTTATGGCTCGTGCAAAGCTTGACGCTTTATGCTCGAAAATCGGTGATGAAGAGCTTGAAACGCTTGCAAAATCCTGTCTGGAGGAGGTTACAGGCTATGCAAATGAAAAACTTTAAGGAAGATTTTCCGCTTTTGCGAGAAAATCCTGTAGTCTATCTCGACAGTGCCGCGACTGCTCAAAGACCTGAAACAGTTATAAATTCGGAAATGGAGTTCTACAAAAAATGCAATGCAAATCCTCTGCGTGGACTTTATGATTTGGGTTTCAAAGCTACAGAATGTTATGAGCAATCCCGTGAAACAGTCAGAAAGTTCATTAATGCAAGGTCGGAGCGTGAAATAATATTTACACGCAATGCAACCGAAAGTCTCAATCTTGTTGCCTACAGCTACGGAATGAATTTTCTTAAAAAAGGTGACGAAATTCTTGTCACTGTAATGGAACACCACAGCAACCAATTGCCATGGAGAGTCGTTGCAGAAAAAACGGGCGCAGCGGTAAAGTATATTGAATGCAACCCTGACGGCACAATTACCGAAGAACAGCTGAAACAGGCTTTTTCGGAGCGTACAAGGCTTGTGGCAGTAACTCACATATCAAATGTACTCGGTTGCAAAACTCCCATAAAGCGTATCACAGAGCTTGCAAAGGAATGCGGTGCAGTTGTTGTGCTTGATGCATCACAGAGCGTTCCGCACATTCCCGTTGATGTTCAGTCGCTTGATGTAGATTTTCTTGCATTTTCCGGTCACAAACTTATGGCACCCTTCGGAATCGGTGTATTGTACGGCAAAGAAAGCCTTCTTGAAAAAATGCCGCCGTTTTTAACGGGCGGTGAGATGATTGATTCCGTTACAAGGGACAAGGTTATCTATTCCGATTTACCGCATAAATTCGAGGCAGGAACGGTAAATGCGGCAGGTGCATGGGGGCTGAAAACCGCAATAGAATATATTCAAAATATCGGTTTTGATACAATCGGCGGTATTGAAGAAGAACTTACCGAAAGAGCCTTTGACGGACTTATGAAAATCCCTCACATCAATATTCAGGGAAGCAGCAATCCGAAAGAGCATTGCGGAATTATCAGCTTTACAATTGACGGAGTTCATCCGCATGATGTCAGCAGTATTCTCGACGCTGACGGTATTGCAGTCCGTGCAGGACACCATTGCGCACAGCCTTTGATGGAATTTTTAGGCATTCCGTCAACAACAAGGGCAAGCATTTATTTCTACAATACGAAAGATGACATTGATGCGTTTTTGAACAGCGTGTCAACTGTCAGAAGGAGAATGGGATATGGAAAATAACAGAAGCTTTTACAATGAAATCCTGACCGATCACAATCTTCATCCAATGCACAAACATCCACTTGATACGGCAACGGCAAGCCTTGAGGGTGTGAATCCAAGTTGCGGTGATGACATTGTGCTTAATCTTAACATCAAAGACGGTGTGATTACAGACGGTTCGTTTACAGGTGACGGCTGTGCAATTTCCCAGGCGTCAGTCGATATTATGCTTGATTTGATTATCGGCAAAACAGTTGATGAAGCCGAACATTTGAAAGATATTTTCCTTAAAATGATTCAAGGCAAAGCAACTGACGAAGAAATTGAAGAGCTTGAGGAGGGTGGAGCATTGTCTGACATTTCTCATATGCCTGCCCGTGTAAAATGTGCAGTTCTCGGTTGGCACACATTTGAAAACATTGTAAAAGAATAATTTACTGAATTTAATATTTTATAAAACACATTCGGGGAACAGATAGAATAATTTCTGTTCCCCGATTTTTATTTAGAAAATCAGGATTAATGTATTAAAATAACTAATACAAATCTTGACAAATATTGTTTTAAAATAGTATAATAAAAGTGCAAAGAGGTAAAGTAAGTTTATAATTCCTATGTAAGCACTATTGTTCGGAAGGATATTGTAAAATGATAAAAATCAGCGATGATAAAATTAAATTTAAAAGAAAAATTTACAAACAGAAAGAAATTTATTACATTACATATAAAAAATACTGGGACGGTGGTTTTGATAATGAGGTCTCGTTATCAGATAAGGCGGATTTTTACCGTGTCGCAAATTTATTCAGTGATGCAATTAAAAAGATAGTTTCCGCTTTAAACGATTATATCGTAATCGGTAATAATTTTTCGCAAAAAGAATGTCTGTTTGAAAGTTGGTCGGATAAGAAAAGCTATGATTGCTATAACAATCTCAGAAGTTATATAAAAAAGAATAAAAGCTACGCACTCAAATGTTACGAAGATGATTTGATTATAGACTGTATCGTAGAAAATAACTTCAGGTATCTTGCTTGCATAGATTTGTATCTTCCGAGCAGTAAGGTCATTTTGCAACCGACCTGCCATTCCGAACTTTTGATATACGCAGAGGACTACAATAAAATTTTGCCTGTATTGAAAGAAGTTACAGATAACTCAGAACTTGTGTTGTCAAAAAATGCCTTTGATTGGAAATGAGGGAGAAGTATGAAAAAATCATTTGAATATATTATTAAAATTTCCGAAACTGAATTTTACGATAAACTCAAAAAGCATACTGCTTTTAATTGCAGTTCTTCTTCATACGATAATGGATATGAATTTTACTGTGATAACCCTAAAAATATTACTGATTTAAAAGTTACATCTACATCACTACTTTCCCGTGAGGGCATATTATCTCCATTAATAAAAATTCAAACAAAACAGCTTGACGAAAATCTTAAAGTAAATTTGACTTTGCAATCAAACAAAATATATTACTTTTTGGCTGTTTTATTTTCTTTGGCGGGAGTATTATTTGGTTTGATTACATACTTTAGTCTTGCAAATTTGTGCCTTGCGACAATCATCTCAATTGTATTTATTTTGATTATTAATTTAGCTTTCCTTATAGTTGCCAAAGGTAAAATTACAGATGCTAAAGAACGTTTTGAAAGCGTGATGATTTTTAACGGTCATTACTGCTAAAATTATTCACGCTTCTTTGTTATATATTCTAAAAGTGCCGACAAAGCCGCATAATTTGTTGCATATTGGATTTTTTATAGTTATAATTGAATTGCAAAAATTATAATATCTGTTTTTAATTTTAGAAGTATGGTATGCTGATAAAATATTTTAATGATATTTGCTGTAATATAGACTTATCAAAATTTGGTGTTTGAGGAGAGAGTTATGAAAACCAAATTAAATTGCTATTATATTCTGAATACCCTTTTATTAATAAGCGGTATTGCTTTTGATTTCATATTGTTCTTGCATCCGTTTTTTATTTCTGTTGCAATGAAAATTATTATTGCAACAGTATTGTGCGTTGTGGTGATTTTAGATGTATTTGTTTGTAAACAATTACTGTCTGAGGGTAGTCCAAAAATGCCGAAAACGGAGTCGATTTTTGTATCTGTTCTTACATTTGTTTTGTTAATATCACAAAGTATTTATCTGACAATTATTACACTTATGGGTGCAAATGAAATATTAGGTACGATAAAAGCTATTCATTATGTTGTGTTAATTTCTATAATTTTGTTAGTTGCAACTCGACTGCATAATAAGTACATAACTAAAAAACACACTTTAGCTTTTGGTATTGATATTATAGCAATTGTGATGTGTCTAATCATTTGTGCAAATTGCGTTTTGTGTCTTATAAACGGGAATGATTTGTTTAGTTATATTGCAATTAATGAGTATAACAAATTGAACTCTTAATGAGGTGATATTATGCCGGATTTCAAAGAATTAAAAAATAAAATCAAACACGGAGATTTTCAGTTTGTATATGACGAACTTAAAAAATCCGACTTTGAATATACACTTGAGAACATTGAAAAAGAATTTTCATCGGTTGATAACCGAGATATGTTCTGTTATCTTCTTTATGTGGTTTCAAATGAGAATACACCCAAACATACAATTCTCTTGTGTGATTATCTAATGTATTCAGGTGCGTTTTTCTACAATCGTGAAACAGTAATTCGATATTTGCTCGACAATTGCCTTGCTAAAAGCGGCAATGATATCACGCTGATTGAGTGGATTTTGTCAATGTATGAATACAACCCCGATTCACCGTATAATGAGAAAGAAATTGCAAATTTCAATCGCATTTACGATTCTTTAAAATGATGGTGTTAACTATGAAAAATTTCAATTACAAAAATATTAAGTCGGTAGAAAAAATTCATTTACTTTTGTTGTTATTCATTATAATGTCTACGATAATTAATTTTATTGTAAACTTGATGAGTTGTACCGAAAACATCTTTTTGACAAGTCTGTGTTTGCCGATTCAGTTTGTGTCAAGGTTTGTTGTAAGTCATAACCCTTTTGAAATTTCAGTTTCAATTGTTTTAATAGCTGTAACTTTAATTATGTTGTTTTGGCTGTTTAAAATGTATTCATCGGATAACATGAAAAAGTGGCTTGCAAGCGGTATAACGGCAATTTGGTGCTTGCTAATCGGCTCGATTATACCTATTTTGCTTGATTCCGATTTAATCGGTCAATCTGGAAATAATCTCACATATGAAGAAAAAGCAAACGAACTTCTTTTGTGCGTATGGTTCGGAATTGCTTGCTCCATTTTCTGCGGAATTCTCTTTTTTATTCAAATTTCAAAGTATGCAAAATATATGGATAGGCAATATGACAACCCTATGAAGGCTGTTGCATATGCAGAAAAGAAAAATAAAAAGGAATGTTACCATACCTTGAAAAAGCCGTTGATTTTGCCGACTGTTTATGCAATTATTCCGCCGATTACCTGTAGTTTTCTAATATATTTTGGTGTCAAGTCTGCATTCCTCATTTGTTTTATTTATGTGTGTTTAGGTATAGGTATAGTGTATCATACGGCATACAATATTTCTGATTTTATAAAATCGGAAAATCAAAACATAAAAGTAACGTCAATACAAAATTATAAATGCAAACTAATTGTAATGCATATACTGCTGATGTTGTTGTACTGCATTTCATTGGTGATAATATTACTTTGTATTTAAAATATCGAAATCAGATAGGAAGTATACTATGGGAGATTGCCTTAAAAATTTATTTGTGCAACAATTTGATTCGTTTATGGCAGAACACGGTTATACGCAAAATATAAATTGTTTCAGTAAACTTTATAATGATGTCTTTGCGAGAGTGTATCTGTTATATCATTATGATAAAAATTATGACGAACTGCAATTTGATGTCATTCATAGTTTTACTCCGTTAATATTTGAAATTGATGCAAAGTGTATCTATGACGGCGAAGATGATTTTTCATTAAGCCGTTTGTCAGGTGAGGAATATATTGCCGATGCAACCGATAAATCAGATGTTACAAATTGTATTAGCAGAATGTTTTCAAAATACAGTGAATTATATGAGTCATTTTTTAGTGCAAAATCAGTTTCCGAATATCTTGACAAATATCTGATGTATGACAAATTAATCTGCTTAGGTAAGGAAAAGTTAGAAGAAACTAATGATTTTTTGGGATTAGACTTCATTTATATTTATTTGTATTTGAAAGAATATAACTCGGCAGAAAATGAAATTGAAAAGTATCTGAAAATGCTAAATGACGATATGAATGATTTAAAAAATTCCGCACCGGTAAATTATGACAGAATCAGGGAATATGAAACAGACATATCATATTTTAAAAATCTTAAAAATGCAGTTTTATCTGACAATGTCAATGTACTGAAAATTGAAACAGATAAAATGAAAGACAATATAAAGATAAATCAAACAAAGCTGAAAAATTTATGAGGTGATACGATGTATTCGGAATTATTAAAAGCTTTTCAAAGCAATAAAAATTGCAGTTTTTATACAGATGATGAATGTGACAAGTTTATTTACGGCAAGATTATTGCACTTAACGAAGATGAGGTTGCAATTCAAATGTACAATACAGACGGAACTTGTGACGGTGTAATTGTAAAAATGGTATCTGATTTCTTCAGAATCGAGTATGATTCAAAATATAATCAAAAAATGGAGAAACTTATTGAAACGGATACTTTTGAAGACAGCGTTGAAATTGACGGTAACGCTGTATTTGATTCTGCAATAAAATCCGCAATCAACAAAAACTTCGTAGTAAGTATAGAATTGTTGCACAGCGGTAATGAGAATATCACGGGATTACCGTTGTCGCTGGAAAACGGAATCTGCACCGTCAGACAGATAGACGATTATGGTTGTGATGACGGAGTAACTTCGTTTGTATTCAATACCGCAACGCAAATTACAATCAATGCAAAGTATGAAAAATTACTTTCAAGATTAATGAACAAGTGATAGGGGAAAATGAATAATTTGTTATTTGAAAAAATATGGGAAGATATCGCATTTATATCTATTTAATCAGACCGTTGTATATAAAAATCTGAATGTTCCCGAAAAACAGAAAAGCAAATTACTTCACATTGTTTCATTGTGCAATGTAACGGTCAATAACAATAACTAACTATTTACAGCAAAAATACAAGGGCTTTACATTATGCAATAATTTGTAAAACAACCTATATTTACTTTACATAATCATGGGTGAATACTGCTAAAAACAAGCCGAAATATTTGTCATATTTTCCGAAAATAATGACAAGACAATAACCTATATTGCTTTTGCAGATTGCTATATTTATACTTAAGTAAGCATTTATAGAATTGAGGTTCAGACTATGGAAGGAATAATGGTTGAGTTCATTCTTTGGACAGATAATCCCAAAACCGATATTGATAAAATTAGTCATTATATTGGTATCCAACCAATTGAAAAAAAGAGAATGGGCGAGATGAGATATATAGGTCCGAATAAAAATATAGAAAAAATTAATGAAGAATCAAGTTTATTGTATTCAACTGACTACATAAAAACAGTTGAGGTTGAGCATGCAATGCCCAAGATGATTGATATGCTCAAACCAAATTTGAAAAATATTATCAGCGTAATAAACCAATATAAACTGCATGCTAAATTTTGTGTTGTTGTAGATTTACCCGAAAAACCGATTATATATTTTTCATCGGATGTTATTAAAGCAATGGCACAATTATCGGCTGAAATTGAATTTGATATGTACATAGGGTGAGATGAGATATTTATTGTGATAGATTACAGCAAGTTTAATTTGAAAAAGCTTAACGGCAACAAGCTGAAATGACATAGAAATTAAAAATGCGTAAGGTGATTAGATGAATAAAAAGAAATATGCTGTTCTTACTATGATAGTTGTAGGCATTTTTGATTTGATAATGCTTATCATAACTTTGGTTAATAGAAATTCCGGAAAGATATCTGAAAAAACAGTAACATTAGATTCTTCTCTTAACATAATTGTTTTAGCTTTATTAGTAGTATTTACTCCAATTTATTTTGTGATTAAACATATATTTGAAAACAAAGAAAAATTCCTGTATTTTAATAACATTGGTGAAGAGACTTTTTATTCTCAAAACAATAAGTTTGTTAGAAATCATTATGTCTATGGTACTTTATTAGATTTAGCAAATAGCAAATTTGTTCTAGTGCTTGACGAAAATTCAAAAATAATCTCTCCTGCAGTTTATACAAAACGAAAAGATAAAATTTCTATAATTAACAGGGATACCGAATATATATTATTTGAACATATAGAATTTTCTGATGATGCTGAATATGATTACGCTTTAATCAGAACTTGTACATTGAAAAATAAAAAGACAGGCGAACAGGTTCTTTTTGTGGCAGTACCAAATCGTGAAACAGATATTCTCGCATATTCCGATTCTGCACATAAAGCCGACAAAACCGTAACTTTCGGCAAATTCAGAATATTCTGTTTTGTCGAAACTGACAATAACCTCTACACGAATTTGATTGTTGATTCCGAAAAGATTCATCTTGAAAAATCTAAAAGAAAAGGTATGTATTTTATCGGTTTGGATGAAGTTACAAAAGAAAAGTAATGCGTTATAAGCGATTTGAGGTGATTGTATGGAAATGCTGTATTTGATGCTTTTTTTCATTGCATTGTTGGCAGTAAGTTTTATTCGCTTGCTTATAACAAACTCTGCCATATATGCAGTCAAAGTGCGAAAATTCACCGATGAAAAACGATTTATATTAAAAGCAAGCGTGTTTTCCGAGCTTGGCATATTGATTTCATTTTTTCTGTTTTCACTCATATGGACGGTGATGTGCTTATGCGTATCTAATTTTGATAATATTTTCAAGAAAATTGCGGACAGTATTTTGTTTGGCTTTCTCGGAAATCTGACGATAACTGGTTCAGGACATTACAGCGGAATAATCGTTGCATTTTTTGAAATTCTCACAGCCTACGCTTTTATATATCTGTTTAATCAGACCGTTGTGTATAAAAATCTGAATGTTCCCGAAAAACAGAAAAGCAAATTACTTCACATTGTTTCATTGTGCAATGTAACGGTCAATAACAATAACTAACTATTTACAGCAAAAATACAAGGGCTTTACATTATGCAATAATTTGTAAAACAACCTATATTTACTTTACATAATCATGGGTGAATACTGCTAAAAACAAGCCGAAATATTTGTCATATTTTCCGAAAATAATGACAAGACAATAACCTATATTGCTTTTGCAGATTGCTATATTTATACTTAAGTAAGCATTTATAGAATTGAGGTTCAGACTATGGAAGGAATAATGGTTGAGTTCATTCTTTGGACAGATAATCCCAAAACCGATATTGATAAAATTAGTCATTATATTGGTATCCAACCAATTGAAAAAAAGAGAATGGGCGAGATGAGGTGTTTGACATGACGGAAAACAATAAAATAGACTTTGAAACTATAGATTACAGTAAAGTTAATCCGAAAAAGTTAAACGGCAACAAACGTATTGTAAAGTCATATTTGATATATTTTGCTTTTGATGTTGTACTGACAGTTGCTATATTCTTGCTCACATTATTTAAACTGATTGATAGTTCTGATAACACGGTAAATACTGTGATATTTATATTAAGCGGAATATTGTGTTTGTGCCTTTATGCTAATAATTATTATAAATCGAAAGATTGGCGATTCTATGAGAGCCTTCGTTCTGATACGCTTACAAAACTGATTGCACTATTCTTTGTCATAAATGGTGTGTTGCTGCTTTTGACATTTAATTTAGCGGGTGTACATATTTCAATAGTAGCGTCATGGGGCGGCGCATCATTATCTATTCTAATTAATAATATAGTTGCTTATTTAGATGACTTAAACAAAATGTACACAACATCGAAATATGATACGGCTATAAAATTTTTAAAATTTTGGTCAGTATTTATATTGTTTGCTATGTTTGCGTATGGCTATTCAAGCATTGGCAGATATGAATATATGACTTTTAGATAAAGAAAATATTAATAAGTATTGCTTTTTGCAATGTCTATTGATACAATACAATAAGAATATGTATTTTCATTGCGTAAGAAGCGTATATACAAAAAAGACCGACTTCAAAATCAAATTTGAAATCGGTCTGTAAATTTTAAAAATATCCGAACGGAATTTATACTAAATTTATACTATTCGATTACATCTTCGGCTATAACAGCTTCCTGTCTTTTTGTAATCTGATGGTCTTCATGCAAAACAATGCAGTATGTAACAGTTGATATGAGTGCAAGAATAAGTACAACCGCAATAAGTCTTTTGATGTATTTGCCTGTCCTTATTTTCTTGACAACATAGGGAATCCCCGTTATTGTTCATTGCCCTTGTCCTCTTTTAAAATATTTAAAATGCTCTCTACACCGCTGTATGCATTATGAAAGCTCTCCAAAAGGTTTTCATAATATGCCCGACCTTCGTCCTCAATATGATAATAAATTCGTGTGCGCTTTTTGCCGACAAGCTTTGAATATTCGCTGATTTTTCCTTCGTTAACAAGCTTGTAGGTGACTGCGTAAACGGTGTTCTGAGATATGGACAGGCATCCGTTTGATTTTTCTTTTATGAATTTTACAATTTCATACACATAACTGTCATGCTCACACAAAATGGCAAGAATCAGTATGTCCGTAATTCCGCTGAAAAAATAATTTTGTTTTCCCATAGATACCTCCCGATATACATTATACACACTTAATCACTAAAAATCAATCTAATACATTCAATAAGAATTTAATATGAGCAGTTATTACAGCAAAGCCTTTTGTTGCCGACATTGTGATTTTTTCGTCAATAGTATTCGTAAAACCCGAATTGACCAAAAAAATTTATTTGTGTATTAATCTCATCAGTCATGATATCACCATACACATTATTGATTTCGTTTGAATTCTTTTTGATATAGTCAAATATGAAAAGTAAAATAACAGATAGGATGTTTTAAATGAAAGCAAAGAAAATTTATTATTCAATTGTCGTATGATTGCAAAGTTTACTTATACTATTGTTGCTTGTAAATGTAGGTTATTGTTTGGTTACTTCGGATTTAACTATGTTTCCTACAACTGCATTATATTTAAACTTTTACCCTTTTATAAATTTTTGTCAAACGCATAATCCATACGATTTGCTTGTATTTATATCTTTGATGATTTTAATACTTGTAATGCATTTTGCAACAATATATATTCTTTTTAAAAAGGTTAAAAGAATATATGCTTGGGTAGTTATAGTTAATGCTTATTTTTATGCTTTAACTATGTATAGCGACTCAGATTTAGTTTATGTCTTTCACGATGTTGAATTTTCAATCTATATTTACAGTAATTTAGCAATGTTTTTATTGCTGTTAATTGCAGCTTTATTAAAACTCTACCGTAAGAGGGTTCATATTAATTCAAGCCTTGCAGAGGATTATTTTCTGCCGAATGAAGAGGATGACAAACCTGAGGATAAATGTGACGGAATAATTCAAGGAAGTATTTTAGTTCCGATTTTCCAGACAGCTTGCTTTTCATTTTCTTTGATTACAAAATATTTTGGTTCGCTTTTGGAGAGTTATTTATATGTGTTTTATACTGCATTTATAATTGTTTCAATCTTTATGTTTGTAATGTCTTATCGAGATTACAAAAAAGCAGTACAATCAAATGCTTTTTCGGAAGAACGAATTGCAAAAGTTGAAAAATACATAAAAATTCAGCCGATTACTTTTGCACTTTTTCTCGCATCAGCAGTTTTGATATTTGCATTTTGACAGTAACAAAAATAGGGTAGAACATTTGCGGTAATGAGGCTCGAAAGAGCCTCTTTTTTAATGCTTGAACAGAATACAAATTTATTGTTATGATAAACAGCTTTACAGCTATGTAAAAATTTTTATAGAGATATAATGATGAAATAAAAAATATCGAAATAAGAATAAACCTCCTGCACAGAGTAAAATCTGTTGCAGGAGGTTTTGTTGTACGAAAAATTATATGGGCTTAATTATTGGCATATTTGTTGGAATCTATATGTAAAATTTACAGAACCTGAAAATATGCATTATTGATACTTTGTCGGGACAGGCACACATCAGTTCTTGCTATTTGCAATTGCCTGATCAATCAACTTTTGCAGCTTTTCAGACTGCTTTTCGGAGGTTATTGCACCGACAATCGGCTCTCCCACAATATTACCGTTTTTATCGACAACATAAGTTGTGGGGTAGGAGTACAATCCGGATGTGAATTCTCCGGCTTTACTTTTTGAATCAAACCAAATATTTTTGTAGGTCACACCCTTTTTTGCCAGAATATTCTTTGCATCAGAGATAGCCGTTTTGTCACCGTCAAGTGTAAATGAATTGATTCCGACTACTGCTCCGCCTTTTTTGGCAAGCTGTTTATTCAGAGCTTCCAGGTCGGCAAGTTCTTCCACGCAGGGATTGCAGGTGGTAAACCAGAAGTTTACTACAGTAACGGTATTTTTTGCAAAAAGCGTACTGCTCTTAACTTCGTTTCCGTCAAGATCCTTGCCGTCAAATGTCGGGAATTTCTTCAGATCATCCTTTTCGATGGGCTTACCGTTTTCCGCCGGAACGCTCATATCTCCATCGGACGGTTTTTCTCCGCATCCGGGAAATTTTTGTTCCAAAAGCGTCAGCTTTCCTTCAATTTCCTTAATCTCTTCGGCGCCTTCATTAAGCAGCTTCAACTCATCTGCACTGAACTGATCCTTGATACCGTCAATTGTTTTCAGAAGAAAATCGCCGTAGTTTTTGCCGTCCTCATTCATCGCCATACCTTTATCGGCTGAAGCAAATACCTTTTCCCAAAGCTTGCTGTTTTCGGAAAGAATAGCATTTTCCTGTGCCATCAGTTTTTGATGCAGGTCGGCGGCCTCGTCTTTTGTTTTCGGATTCACAGCTGTCAGCATAGCCGTTTCGCTTTTCTTATTCGCAGTAGTATTCGTCGTATTGCCTTTGGCTGTGCCACAGGCGGCAAAGCTTAACAACATCATCAGGGCAGTCAGTAAGCTTAAAATTTTAGTCGTTTTCATAGTGTTTACTCCTTTTCTGTTTCAATTCCTGTTTTAATTTCTGTTTCAATTTTTTGTTTTGCTGTTTCCGCTTTTTTAGCGGGACAATCATTTTCTTTTCCTTTGCCAAAGCCGTAGCAAAAGCTGACCGCCTCGACAGGACAGGCACGGATACACTTACCGCAGCGTATGCATTCGGTATGGTTGGGAGTTTTGGTTACATCTACATCCATCTTGCATGCTTTGGCACATTTTCCGCAGGAAATGCACTTGTGTTTGTCTACTTTCATTCCGAAAAGTGACACCTTGTTAAGCAATGCATAAAATGCACCGAGAGGACACAGCCACTTACAGAACGGTCTGTAGAAAAGCACACTCAGTACGATTACTGCGATCAATATGCCCAGCTTCCACGAAAAGAGCGTACCAAGTGCGGCACGGATTCCCGAATCGACAGCGGAAAGAGGGATTGCCCCCTCGAGTACCCCTTGAGGACAAAGATACTTACAGAAAAAAGGATCTCCCATATCCGCATCGTTTGTAATGAGCATCGGCAGTAAACATACAGCAAAAAGCAAAACTGCATATTTTATGTATGTCAGCGGTTTCAGCTTTTTAGTGGGAAGCTTTTTTGTCGGCACCTTATGTAACAGTTCCTGAAGCCATCCGAACGGACACAAAAAACCGCAGATAAACCGCCCGAGCAGAACCCCTATCAATATGAGGAATCCTGTGATATAATATGAAAAACTGAATTTTGACGAACCCACCACTGCCTGAAACGAGCCGATTGGGCAGGCTCCCGATGCCGCCGGGCAGGAATAGCAATTCAGTCCGGGCACACAAACAGCCTTTCCTTTGCCTTTATAAATTCCGCCCTTAAAAAAATTCGGCAGATGAATATTACTCAGCAAAGTTGCTACTGCTTGAATCAGCCATCGAAAGCGTGAGAGGAACTGCGATACACCGCCTCTTTTTTTCTTCGGTTCTTTGTTATCCAATTCCCACACACTCCAAACACAGCCGGATTGCCTTGCTTAACACGGTTTCTGCCTCTCCGCGCAGAGCTCCGTAACACAGCATCGTAATTCCGCAGATAATCAGTACGATCTGAAATACGGCTTTTTTCTTTCGAGTCAATTCGGTCACTCCTTTCTTTTGTGCTCCCATTGTAGCACAGAGGATGTAAAATCCCTGTTAAGAACGAAAACTTAACAAAAACTTTATGTCTGAGAGATATAATTAAATTATCAAAGAAATATGAAAACACAACAAGGAGAGTTTTTATGCGTATTTTAGTAATTGAAGACGAGCGTGCGCTGTGCGAGACAATTGTTCGCAGCCTTAAAAGATTGGCATACAGCGTTGATTTTTGCTATGACGGAAACAAAGCAAATGAGTTGCTCGGAATGGAAAAGTACGATCTTGTTTTACTTGATCTGAATTTACCCGGTGCAGACGGGATGACGGTACTGCGAACTCTGCGACAAACGGACAAAGATACCGGAGTATTAATTCTTTCGGCACGCTGTGAGGTTGCCGATAAGGTGGAGGGACTGGATGCCGGAGCAAACGATTATCTGACAAAGCCTTTTCATTTGGAGGAGCTTGAGGCAAGAATACGCAGTCTGACTCGCCGTCGGTTTACACAAAACAATGTTGTTTTGAACTGCGGAAAGGTTGCTTTTGACACCAAAGCCCGTGTTGCCGTTGCTGACGGTCAGGAGCTGTCACTTACCCGAAAAGAAATCGGAATACTTGAATATTTACTTCTTAATCAAGGTCGCCCCGTCAGTCAGGAAGAACTGCTCGACCATGTTTGGGATAACAGTGTTGACAATTTCAGCAATTCAATAAGAGTACATATTTCTGCATTACGAAAGAAACTGCGTGCGGCACTCGGCTATGACCCGATTCGCAATCGCATTGGTGAAGGATATGTTATGGAGGAAGAAAAAGTATGAAAAAGCTATCCTTGCAATGGCGCATAACTCTGATGACTGCACTTCTTATCGGAGCCACCTGCGTTTTTATGAATATTCTTATCGGCTATTCCGGCAGTCATTACATGGATTCCATAGGCTCTTATGTTACAGGTTACGGTGATACGGACAAAGGAGAACCTGACTTTTTCGATCCCGAACACGAAAAGCTTGATCGTGAATTGACTATCGTAATCAACGGAGCACAGGAATCCTTTATCGCTACCAATTGGTATATTACGGCGGCGGCAACATTGTTAGGCGGTGTGCTTGCGTATTTTTTAAGCGGGCATGCACTGAAGCCTCTGCGTACTTTTACCGCTCGGGTTGAAAAGGTTCAACCTAACAATTTGACGGATATGAAGATAACCGAAGAAGTTCCGCCTGAACTGAGACAGTTTGTCAAGTCATTCAATCGAATGCTTGACCGTCTTGATGATGGATTTACCGCTCAACGACAGTTCACGGGAAACGCCGCGCACGAGTTGCGTACGCCGCTTTCGCTTATGCAGGCACAGCTTGAACTTTTTTCGGCAGAGCATCCCGAGGTATTGCCGGAAACGGCGGAGTTCCTCCGATTGTTGCGTGAGCAGACCGAACGAATGACACAAATGACAAAAACCCTGTTGGAAATGAGCGAGCTGCGCACAGTATCGTGTGCCGACCGCATAGAGATAGGTCCTATGGTAGAAGAGATTTTCACTGACCTTGCACCACTTGCAGAGAAGAACAATATTACACTTGAAAGCACGGGCGATGCTGTTATGACAGGCAGTGACACGCTGATTTACCGTTTGTTATACAATCTGACCGAAAACGCTATACGCTACAACCGTTTTGACGGTACAGTGAATATTACCGTAACGCACAAAGACAATCAGCTTGTTATTACGGTTGCGGATACCGGCTACGGCATCCCCGAACAATACAGAGAAAGTATTTTTCAGCCCTTCTTTCGTGTGGATAAATCCCGAAGCAGAGAATACGGCGGAGTTGGATTGGGACTTTCTTTGGTGTGGGAAATCGTTGCACTGCACAATGGTAAAGTTCGTGTGGAAGAAAGTTCGGAAAAGGGTACTGCAATAGAAGTAAAGTTTCCGACAGATGTGATAAAAAATTAATATTTTGCGATTTTTTATTAGTTAATTGTTGAAATTGCCTTAGCTCTGTGCTATACTATAATTAATTAATCGATTAGTTATCAAAAGGAGGCGAACATTATGAGAACAACAGAGGAACAGCACAACGAGCGTAAGAGGGAAATAATGGAAAAATGCTTTGAATGCTATGCTGAAAATGGATTGACCGGTACGGGCATCAAGGCTTTGGCGGCAGCGTGTGGCTGTACAACGGGAAATCTGTATTCCTATTTCAACAGTGTGGATGACTTGATTATTGAATCAACTGCATACTGTATGGAAAAGGTCGAAGATGATTTTATGGAAAAAGCTCCCACCGACCCGAAGGATGTTGTTCGATTTGTGAAAGAGGTTCCGTATTGGACCGCAAAGAAGCACGGCAAGAAATATAGGCTGATGTATCAGGTCTATACCCATCCGAAATATATTGAGCACGGCAAGAAATTTTTTGAGGGGGTGAATGAGCGCTATACCGAGTATGCAAAGCGGTTGGAACCGAAAATCGGCATTCCGTACACGGTGATTACACCGCTGATTTTTATATTTGTTCGTGCCTGTGTACACTATGCTATGTTTGAGGATGAATATTATTTAAAAACCCAAATGGAGGTCTTAAAACAGGGTGTTGCCCTGTTTGCTGATAAATACCGTTCACAATATTTGAGAGGAGGCAATGATAAATGAAAAAACGAATATACTGTATTACCACCGCACTTTGTCTTGTGCTTTGCATCGTACTTTGCATTGCATTTGCTGCTGTATGCAGCAAGGCGGAAAATAGCAAAGCCGTATTGCCGGAGGTGCGAAACAACGGCACAGCGATCCAATGGAGAGATACCGCCGAAGAGGAATGGCACGATCTTGTAGCTCTTGACACGCTCAGAGGTGCTGTCGGAGAAAACGGCAAGGACGGAGCCGACGGTAAGAACGGAATAAACGGTACTGACGGTAAAAACGGCATTGACGGAAAAAACGGTACTAATGGAAAGAACGGTCTTGACGGCAAAAACGGTCTTAACGGAAAAAACGGTCTTGACGGCAAAGACGGTACTGACGGTAAAAACGGCATTGACGGTAAAAACGGCATTGACGGCAAAGACGGTACTGACGGCAAAGACGGTACTAATGGAGAAGACGGTGCTGACGGAAAAGACGGTCTTGACGGAAAAAACGGTCTTAACGGCAAAGACGGTACTGACGGTAAAGACGGCATTGACGGCAAAAACATAGAGGTACAAAGAACAACAGAATATATACAGTGGCGCTATGAGGGAGAAGATTGGCAAAACCTTGTTGCCATTTCCGATATAAAGGGACCTGCAGGGCAGAACGGTAAGGACGGAGCAAACGGAAAAACACCGGAGTTCCGTGTAAATGAAAACAATCTTCAATGGCGTTATGTCAGCGATGAAATATGGCTAAATCTTTACGATCTTTCAAATTTGAAAGGTCTTGACGGAAAAGACGGAATCGACGGAAAGAACGGTGTCGATGGTATTGACGGCAAAAACGGTGATACGCCGTTCATCGGTGAAAATGGTAACTGGTGGCTCGGAGTGACCGACATTGGCGTAAAAGCCGCAGGTGTTGACGGTGAAAAAGGCGACAAGGGAGATAAAGGAGATGCCGGAGAGAACGGTAAGGACGGAGCAAACGGAAAAACACCTGAGTTCCGTGTAAATGAAAATAACCTACAGTGGCGTTATGTCGGCGATGAAATGTGGCTTAACCTTTACGATCTTTCAATTTTGAAAGGTCTTGACGGCGCAGACGGCAAGGACGGTATAAACGGCAAAGACGGTGTTGACGGTAAGGACGGAACAAACGGACAAAACGGCGCAGACGGCAAAGACGGCAACACCCCGTTCATCGGTGAAAACGGCAACTGGTGGATTGGAACGACCGATACGGGAGTGAAAGCCACAGGAGTTGACGGTGAAAAAGGAGACAAAGGAGACACTGGTGAAAAAGGCGAAAAGGGTGACAAAGGAGATAAAGGCGACAAGGGTGATGCAGGTCAGAACGGTAGCTGTTCGGGATATTTTTACGGAGAGGCAAACGCTCCGAGGACAGTACTGAATAACAGTCGTGTCTATATTTCTGTCTACGAAAAAATAAACAAGGGCGGCTTGATTTCATCCTACAGGAA